>OHYB01000900.1_pt1 | contig 12841 bp, 7 predicted proteins | sample 1580181 | NCBI WGS metagenome assembly OHYB01 (sample SAMEA3882510, study PRJEB24775) | human gut metagenome | biome: human-associated habitat; feature: intestine environment; material: feces | place: Netherlands | collected 2009/2010
ACCGCTGCATGCGCAAAAACCTGGTGGAGCTTCATATGCCCACCGATCTGCGCGGCATGAGCAGCACATGGAACGACCTGCGAACACTCAGTATGCAGACGCCCGAAAGCAGCGCTAATCGCGCCCATATCGACCTTGACCGCTTTGGTAGGGATCGCGCCGTGATCGAGATCTCTCCTTCCGAGATTCGTCTGTTCGTGCGTGACTCCGTTACGGTCTCGGGCCGTCCGTTCGAGCGCGTCGTCGGCCTGGACGTGACGGAATACGCACACGCCTACGACCGCCTGACGCAAGCCAATCATCTGCTTGAGCTTGCGGGTCAAGAGCTCCAGTCCCAGATCGAAGAGGTCAAAAAGGTCGCCGACAATGCTGCCTACCTGCGCATGCGCGCCCGCGTGCACGATGTAATCGGTCAGCGCCTGTCCATTCTTCATCGCTATTTGGAGGAGGGGCGTCTGGACGATGAGTCGCTCGAGCAGATTGATCCGTTGCTGCGCTCAATCGCCGCCGATTTGCGCAGCGGCGGTGCCAGCGAGCCTGCAGAGCAGCTGGGTGATATCGTCCATGCCTTTGGCCTGGTGAGCGTGCAGATTGATGTAGAGGGGGCGCTGCCTGAGGACGCGCGTGTCGCCGCCGCATTTTTGCAGATTATCCGTGAGGCCTCGACCAATGCCACCAAGCATGCGCAGGCGCATCGGGTCCACGTGCGCCTGTGGCAGGAGGGGGCGGATGCTGGCGCCGTCGCGCGCATGACGATTTCTAACGACGGGTCCCCGGCCCCCGTATCGTATCGCGAGGGAGCGGGTATCCCAGGTATGAGGCATGTCGCACAGAATCTGGGCGGCAGCCTGGAAGTCCACACCGCCCCGCCCTTCACGCTTACGGTGTCCATCCCGCTCGCCTCCAGCGCCACGGTCCAAAGGAGAAGTTCATGATTCGCGTGTTAATCGTCGAAGACCAGGCTATCTTGCGCGAGAGCCTCGCGCGCTCCGTCGGTGACCAGCCCGACATGACGGTTGTTGCCGCGATCGCCGACGCCTCGGATGCCTTGGACGTTGTGCTCAAGGAGCGCCCGGACATGATACTGATGGACGTATGCACCGAGCATGATTCCAACGGCATCGTGGCGGCGGCGCGCATCAAGGAGCAACTGCCCGAGTGCCGCGTCATTATCATGACCGGCATGCCCGAGATCACCTTTGTCGATCAGGCGCGCGAGGCGGGCGTCGACAGCTTTGTGTACAAGAACGTCGGTATCGACGAGCTATTCGCCGTGATGCGCTCCACGTTGGCGGGTTACTGCACGTTTCCCAAGCCGCCCGAGAGCATCTTCTCGGGCACGGCGGCCCTCGACGATGTAGAGCTGTCGATTTTGCGCCTTGCCTGCGAGGGCAAGAGCCGTCGCGAGATCGCGGCCGAGCTGTTTATGAGCGAGGGCACCATCAAACGCCGCATCTCGGAGATTCTCAATAAGACCGGCTACGACAACATCATGCGCCTAGCCGTGCGCGCAGTAACGGAGGGCAGCATCGTTCCCAACATGGAGCGCTAACGCTCGTTATGCATCGGCATAAAGCGGCGGGGCCGCAGGATCAACTCCTGCGGTCCCGCCTGGTGTGCGTGGATGTGTCCGCCAATCCGCGGCTGTCGGTGTCTGCCGTTACGCGATGGTTGCGCTGTAAGAGGCGACGTCCTCGTAGGAATCGGTCAGGTAGGCGTCGATGCCGATGGTCGTATTGACGAGGTCGTCAAGGCTGTCAAGCTCGCCGCTCGAGAACGTGAATTCCTCGGTGGCGTTGGTGCCGGGCATCAAGTGAGCCGAGAACCAGGGTTCCTTCATGGTGCCGTTGACGTTGGTCTTGCCGGAAGGAGCGTAGAAGGTCAGGTCCTTGTCGCTCTTGTTGGTGATGTTGACGACAAAGCCGATGTCGCCCCAGTCGTCCTTGAACTTCTCGGTGATGGTGATGGTGCACAGGTCGTCATCGGCGACGGTGACGGCGGGGGAGATTTCGATGCTCTGGACGTCGTCGTCTTCGACGGCCTCATCGATCTCTTCTTCCTTCTCGGCGTTCTCGCGATCCTTCTTCACCGTACCGGACAGATCCTTGTCGGACTTCGTAAAGATAAGCTTGTCGCCTTCCACCTCGAGGACGAGCTTGTCGTCCTTGAGATTCAGGTCGTGTGACTCATCTTCGGCGGTAATCGTTACGGTGGTGGCGTCCTTGGCCTCCCATTTCAGGTCGGCGACCTCAAGGAACATGTCGAGGACGCCCGTGCCGTCTTCGTCGAGGATCAGGATACAGTTGAGGCCCCACTCCTTGAGCATATCCATGTACTCATCGGTGAGCTCTTCGCCGTCCAAGGTTCCACCCGAGAGTTCCCAGCTGCCGACGAAGTTGGCCTTGGGGTCCTTGCCGCCGCCGCTGCAACCCGTCAGGGCAAAGACGAGCGCCAGGACGCATGTCAGAAATGCGAGTACGGACTTTTTGAACGTTGTCTTCATGGTGTCCTCCTTTATCGAACGAAACCCATAGAAGCAAATGCGGGGGTGGCGGATCCCCCGCCAATTACCAGATAGAGGGGCTAGGGCCTGGGCGTTCCGCAGTTGCTGCAGAACTTGCCGCCGTTTTCGCTACCGCAGTTGGGGCAGAACCACTTGGCCGGCGCCGGGGCGGGCGCGGGACTGCCGCACTCGGAGCAGAACTTGCCGGTGTTGGTGGCGCCGCAGCTGCAGGTCCATGTGCCGGCTGCAGGCGCGGCGGCGGGAGCCGGGGCGGGTGCGGACGCCGGAGCCGGCTGCGGGGCGGCCTGCTGCTGTGCCTGGCCGGCGGCGAACAGCTGGCTGGCATTCATGCCGCCCATGCCACCTGCCATGCCCATGCCCATAAAGCCGGCCATCGCGCCGTTGGGGTTGGCGGCTGCTGCGCGCATCGCATCGCTCTGGGCGCTGGCAATGTTGGCGGCTGCCATGGTGGGATCGCGCATGACCGCGGCCTTCTGCAGGTCCTTGATCATCTGCTCGTCTTCTTGCGAGGCGGCGATGGAGTTGACGCCAAAGCTCACGATCTCGACACCGCGCAGGTCACGCCAGTCGGCCGAGAGGACCTCGTTGAGCGCGCGGGCGAGCTCGGTGGTGTGGCCGGGGATGGCGCTGTAGCGGATGCCCATCTCCGAGATCTTGGCAAAGGCGGGTTGCAGAGCGGTGAGCAGCTCGGACTTAAGCTGGCTGTCGATCTTGTCGCGCGTGTAGCTATCGGTCACGTTGCCGCATACGTTGGTGTAGAACAGCAGCGGGTTGGTGATGCGGTACGAATACTCGCCGTTGCAGCGCACGGAGATGTCGACGTCCAGGCCAATGTTGTTATCGACCACGCGGAAGGGCACGGGCGAGGCGGTGCCGTACTTGTTGCCGATGATCTCCTTGGTGTTGATGAAATAGACGCGCTGGTCCTTGCCCGCGTCGCCGCCAAAGGTAAAGCGGCTGCCGATATTGGCGAAGGTCTCCTTGATGGAATCGCCCAGGTTGCCGCTAAAGACGCTCGGCTCGCTACCGGTATCGAAGACGAACTCACCGGGCTCCAACGCGACTTCGATGATCTTGCCGTTTTGCACCACGAGCATGCCCTGTCCGTCGTTGACGGCGATGACGGAGCCGTTGGAGATGACGTTGTCCTCGCCGCGCGTGTTGGAGCTGCGGCCACCGGTGCGTTTGCTGCCCTTGCAGGCCAAGACGTCAGCAGGCATCGATTCGCAGTAGATAAATTCCTTCCACTGGTCGGCCATGACGCCGCCGGCAGCTCCCAATCCAGCTTTCAAGAGTCCCATGGTGATCTTCCTTTCTCGTCAAAGGCCGGGTGGTATTGGTTGGATTGCTTAGTCGTCCTTGTCGTCTTTCATGACAACGGTGGTCTCGGTGTGGCTGAAGGTGTCGTGCTTCTCGGTCAGGTCGAGCTCGCCACAATACTCATCGGCATGGGTTGCTTTGTTGGCCGTCTTGAGCTGGCCTACCAGTAGCACGTCTCCGATAATCACGATGATCAGCGGCGCGATGATGTTGATGAGGATGCCCTCGATATCAAAGGTGAGGTAATCCGGATCGAAGGCGTATTCCCCCATAAAGAGAATCTGGGAGAGGATAAATCCGATCACGAAGAACAGCACCGAGGCGATGGCGAGCTTGGGCTTGGAGCAGGGGAGCTCGCCGACCAAGCGGCCGGTCTGGCCGTTCATGGCAAACAGGTAGCTCTTGCCGTTCCACGAGGTGGAGAGCATCCAGACGGGGAACAGGGCGTAGTCGCTGTCTTCCCAGGTGTAGTCGAGCTGCTTGCTTTCGACCGTGGCATCGTCGTATTCGTCGACGACGGTCTCGCGCAGGGCCGAGATTGTGCTTTCTTCCATACGGCGTTCGGCGCGCGCCTTGCAGGTCTCGCAGTCCTCGTCGTAACGGTTGGCGATGTAGCCGGGCATATATGCGACCGAGAACGGGCGCAGCGCGTCGTAGTCAAACGGCTCGATGGCATCCATGTGGCCGTCGGGCATCTTGGACGATCCGTCGACGGGCACGCGCTTAAACGAGATATTGCCCTTGCGATAGGCATCGTAGTGGTCGGTGGTCGTGACGGTGCGGTCGGATTCCTCGGTCACGGTCTCGTTGGTCGCATCGAAGTACACTTCGCCGTCAACGCGGGCGCCGTAGAGCCAAAACGGCACGTAGACACCTTGGACCTCGTCGATGTGGTTGCCGGTGACAAAGCTCTTGGGCAGCAAGATCTTGCCCTTGTAGTGTTCCTTGAGTGCGGCTGTGACGTCGTCGCGCCCGAGCTTAAACGGAATTACTGGGTCGGGCGAGAAGTCGCCCGAAAGCTGACCGGGCGCCACGGCGGAGTTGCCGCAGTACGGGCAGGTGGTGACGGCGACGGTGCCGTCGGACACGAGCTCGGCGCCGCACGACGAGCAGATGTAACCGGCGTTTTGGGCGAGCTCCTGCACCGCGTCGTCGGCGACGGGCTTGGGCGTTGCGGCTGCTGCATCGGCTTTGGCATCTGCCTTGTCCTGGCGCTCGCGATAGAGGGCCTCGACTTCTTCGACTTCAAAACGAGAATCGCAGTAGTTACAGACGAGCTTTTGCTCGGCACTGGCAAAATGCAAGGGGCCACCGCAGGCAGGGCACTGATAGTTAACGCTCTCGAAGGCCATGATCGGTCCTTTCCGTGCCGGGGGCTATGCGCCGATGGCGCCGCCGCAGTATTCGCAGCGCCCACTGGCATCGGGAATGGTGGTGGCTCCGCAGAAGGGGCAGGTCACCGCGGTCTTGGGAGCCTTGGCGGCCACGACGCTGTCGCGCGTCTCCTGGCGCAGCTGCACCAGGGCGTCGCGGACCTCGGTTGCCTGGCGCTTGGCCTCGCGGTATTCGATGGAGCCGCGCTGATCGATGGTGGAGTCGTTCACGCGCAGGTTGATCTCGGTGAAGTACGGCGTGTTGACGTGGATGGTCAGATTAAAGTCGTAATCCAGGTCGTAGCGCGGCGGGTTGTAGCTCTCGCGCTCGCCGTCCTTGGTCTCGCGATAGATCTCGGTGCGATGCTCGTCGATATCCATATCGCAGCCGAGTACCTGCGAGAACTCGATGATGTCGGGATTGGCGTCGCGCCAGCGGCTCTGCGAAGTGATGATCAGCAGGCCCGCGTCCTCATCGAGCATAATATTGGTGCGCCCGGCAGAAAGCGTGCGCGTGGGATTGAACGAAGACAGGCGCTCGGCGTTGGCCTCGCGGTAGGCGAGTTGCTCACGGATATCGTCCGCGGTGCTGGAGCGATAGCCGTGAAAGTAGGGGGAGAGCTTGCCGGCGCACTCTTTGCACAGGTAGCCTTCGTTGATCTTGGTCTTTCCCAAAAGTCCCAGCTCGGTACCGCAAATCGCGCACTCTTTCTTCTCGAACATCTTGTCAAAGAAGCCCATGGCTGCCTCCCATCAACTGGTAGCGTGTGTCACTTTTGATGATGGGGGAGTGCGCGATCCTTCGCGATACCCAGACGGCTCAAGGAGTCTCCACAACTGGGACACATGGCCCATTTTTTGACTAGTCGTTGGGGACGTTCTCAAACGACTAGTCGCGGGGGACACTCTTCGGCCACTCATTGGGGACGTACTTAAATGAGTGGTAGTTGGGGACACTCCTGGCCGAGCTAGAGATCGCGCGCGTCCCTTCTGGTCCATGCGGCTCAAAATCGCGGCGTGATGTGGACGGCTGGGGTCGAATTGGCAGCATTTCGAGCTCGGCTTCGATATTGAGACTGGTTCTTTATTAAAATAGATTTCCAGACAATTGAGCTTGGGGGTTAACCATGAGGGGCATGGGAGACACAACCGCATATTTGCGTCGGGGTATTCGGGAGATTATATGCCTGGCACTGTTCTTCTTCACGTTTTTGGCGTGCGAGTATCTCTTTGATGTGCGCATGGCCGAGTTCGTGTCTCCGAACGAGGTCGTTATTTATGAGAGTCTTGTCTTCGGCGCGAGCGTGATTGGCTTTTTTGTGCGTCCCATTCTGTACTATCACCGTCCCCATGCCGTCGACGCGACGAGTGACGTTACGGGCGTTTTGCTGGTGGCGGCATTGCAGCTGTTGATTATGGCGGTTCAGGTTGAGGTAGTAATTGCCGGCGGTTTGGTGGCGTGCTGCGCGCTGGGCTACTGCGGATCGGCTGCTCACGCAAACTTTGCGCGGCGCTTTGCGCGGACGCCTTGCTTGGCGCGCGCGTCGGCGCTTTCGTATAGCCTGGGCGTTCTGGTGCAGGTGTTCAACCATATGGTGATGCCCGCGGGGATTCCGCGACAGTTCGTTCTTGTTGCCTGCGCGATCGCGCAGGTGGCGTTGCTCCATGGCGCCCGACGCGCCAAGCTGCGCGACGAGTCCGATTCCAACTTTGAACCCAGTGCTGCCGGGCTTTCGGTAGATGCTTTGGAATATGGCGCTAAGTGGCAAGACAATCCCGAGGCAAAGGCGGCATTCCGCCGTGCCGTAGTTCGCTTGACGGTGGCGACGGCGTATCTTTCCGGCGTATTCGCCGCTCTCAACGCGGGTCTCACGACCATGCATGCTTTCGGGGCCGTCGATTTGGGCGATTGGCCGCGCCTGCTACTCGTCGTGAGCTCGTTGGCCGCTGGCGCCCTATTTGACCTGCACGGCCGTTCGTATATGAATATCGGCATGACATGCGCTGCGATGCTGTCCACGCTTTCGTTCTTTGTGCTCATCATCGACGGCAACGGCGGCAACGAGCTTGCTGCCACGATCATTTTTTATCTGGGCTCGGGCTTCTTTGTGGTGTTCTTTACCACAAAATTCGCCGCCATCTCGCTCTATGCGCGCTGGTCATATTTTTGGCCGTGCATGGGTCGCGTCGTCAACAACGTGTGCTCGATGTTCGTGACGGCGCCGGCAGTGGCGATCATCTCGAGTCAAAACGTGCTGACTGCGGTCGGCGCGGCGCTCGTGATGTTTGTGGGCATTGCGATTACGCTGCTGGGGCAGTTGGGGCAACGGGCCGATGATGTCGTGTTACAGGATGGCCTGCCGCTTGCCACCGACGATCTTGGTGGGGATCTTGCACCCACATGCTCCGACCCCGAGCCCGTGGAGGCAGCGGAGCTCACGTCCGATGAACGCCTCGATGCCTTCGTCGCCACCTTTGGGCTTACAGAGCGCGAGCGCGATATTCTTGAGGCCTTGGTCGTTTCGGACCAGAGCGTTCAAGACATCGCCACAACGCTCTTCCTTTCGCGCTCCACGCTCTATCGTCACATTTCCTCGATCAACAATAAGACTGGCACCGCCTCGCGCGTGGCCCTCATCAACTTCTTCTGGTCCTGGACACCCAAGGACTAGCTAATCCTCCAATAAGTTGCGGTGGAATAGTCCCTAAATTAAAGTCACGGGGCTTTAAACAGGAACTATTCCACCGCAACTGCTGGGGGGATAGACTGCGGCGGCGGCAGAGGCAACGGCAGCGGCGTTGGCGGCTGTGGTAGTGGCAACGGCAGCTGGCAGGGTGTTTTCCGTCTACTTGCTACAGCAGCTCGCCGTGGCGGGCAATGTAGCGGCGCTTTGCCAGCTGGGTGAGCGCGATATAGGCGGTAACGATGCCAATGAGCAGCCCAAAAAAGCTCGTGGGCAGCGGCATGAGGCCGAGCGCATCGGCGATGGGGCTTGCCGGCAGCCAGGTGACGAGCGCCAGGCCCAGCACGGTAAGAACGCACAATGCGGGCGCGGCGTGGTCGCGCGGGCTCGGCAGATGCGGGGAGCGCAGCATGTGGACCACGAGTGTCTGCGACCACATGGACTCGACAAACCAGCCGCTCTGGAAGAGCGCAGCAAAGGTCGCCATACCCGCGACGTCGCCCGCGGCGGCAAGCTCGGACCAGCTTGCGTCCACGGCGGCGGGGCACACGACAAAGAAGAGCGCGGCGAAGGTCACGATGTCAAACAGCGAGCTCACGGGGCCCAGCTCGAGCATAAAGCCCTTGATGGACGCGGCGTCCCAGGCACGCGGGCGGGCAGTCCAGGCGTCATCGACGGTGTCCCACGGCAGTGCGATGCACACGATCTCGTAGACCAGCGACAGCAGTACCAGCTGCAGGGCGCTCATGGGCAAAAACGGCAAGAACAGGCTCGCGACGGTCACGGACAGCACGTTGCCAAAGTTGGAGCTCACCGTGGTCTTGAGGTACTTGAGCAGGTTGCCGTAAGTGCGGCGGCCTTCGATGATGCCGCGCTCGAGCACGCCCAGGTCCTTCTGAAGCAAGATGATATCGGCGGATTCCTTGGCAATATCGACGGCCGAATCGACCGAGATGCCGCAATCGCTCGCACGCATGGCGGCGGCGTCGTTGATGCCGTCGCCCATAAAGCCCACGGTGTGGTCGAGCATCTCGCGCATGACACGTACCAGGCGCGCCTTCTGCAGCGGCGAGAGCTTGGCGAAGAGGTGGGTTTTCTCGGCGCGCTCGGCAAGTTCGGCGTCATCGAGCGTATCGATCTCGGAGCCGAGCAAGACGTTGCTCGCATCGATACCAATCTGCTCGCAGACGGTGGCGGCGACGCGGTCGTTGTCGCCGGTTAGGACCTTGACCGCCACGCCCTTGGCCTCGAGGGTGGCGACGGCGCCCGCGGCACTTGCTTTGGGCGGATCGAGGAAGGCCAAAAAGCCCATCAGCACCATGTCGCACTCGTCGGCGATGCCAAACTCGCCCACGCAGCGCGGATTGGTCTTCTGCGCCACGGCAATTACGCGTAGGCCCTCGGCGTTAAGTCCGGCGATCTGCTTGCGAATCTGGGCGAGCTTCTCGTCGGTGAGCGGCTGAGCGATGCCATCGATCTCGACAAAGGAGCAGATCTCGAGCATTTCCTCGGCAGCGCCCTTGGTAACCATCTGGGTTTTGCCTTGGGCGTCGGCGACAACTACGCTCAGGCGACGGCGCGAGAAATCGAAGGGAACCTCGTCGACCTTGGTGTAGCGGTCGCGCAGGCTCTGGCCCAGCATGGAATCGGGTGCGACGGTCGAGGGTGTCACATCGGCACGGTCGATTACGGCCAGGTCGATAAGATTTTTGAGGCCGGTCTGGAAGAAGCTGTTCAAAAACGCATGGCGCAGCACGCGCGCGTCCTCGTTGCCGTCGGTGTTGAGGTAGCGCTCGAGCACGATGCGGTCTTCGGTGAGGGTGCCGGTCTTGTCGCAGCACAGGACGTCCATCGCTCCGAGGTTTTGAATCGCCGGCAGCTCCTTGACGATAACCTGGCGACGGGCGAGATCCTTGGCGCCCTGCGACAGGCTCGTGGTCACGATGACGGGGAGCATCTGCGGCGTAATGCCCACGGCTACGCTCGTGGCGAACAGCAGCGCGTCGATGACGTTGCCCTTGGTGGCGGCGTTGACGGCAAAGACGGCCGGCGCCATAACGAGCATAAGGCGTACAAGTAACATGGAGACGCTCGAGACGCCGCGGTCAAACGCGCTCTTCTCGCCGCGCCCGTTGAGCATCTTGGCGATGCCGCCCAGGTAGGTGTCCGAACCGGTGGCAACGACAAGCGCCATGGCAGCGCCGTTTTGCACGGAGGTGCCGGTAAAGACGATGTTCTTGCAGGCAGAGAGCGGCAGCGCGGAGCCGTCGGCGCCCTCGACGACGGTGACGGCGGAGGTCTTCTCGACGGCCTCGCTCTCGCCGGTGAGTGCGGACTCGATCACAAACAGGTCGCGCGCGGTGATGATGCGGGCATCTGCCGGCACCATATCGCCGGCAGAGAGACGGATTACATCGCCGGGGACGAGCTCGTCGAAGGGGATCTCGATGCGCTCGCCGTCGCGCAGGGCGGTGCAAGTGTTGGAGACCAGGTCCTTGAGGGCCTCTGCCGCATTGCCGCTGCGGGCTTCCTGGATAAACTTCATGCCGCCCGATACCAGCAGCATGATGCCGATGACGATGACCGTGGAGGGGTCGCGCTGCGGTTCGGGCACGGCGAGCACGTCGATGTAGAGCGAGACCAGCGCGAGCGCGGCGAGGATGCCGGCGAAGGGATCGATGAAGGCGTCGGCGATGCGGCGGGCGAGCGTCTTGGTCGGTGCCTCGATGGTGTTGGGGCCGGAGGCGTCCAGGCGCTCGGTTGCCTGCTCGGCGGTGAGGCCGTTTGCCGTGGCGTCGAGCAGTACGAGGGCGTCCTCGGCACTATGGGTGGCGGCGAATATGGTGGTCTTGGACAGGCCGGTATGAGCGGCAGGGCGCGCCGTGCGGCGGCGCTTGGAGATGGCTTCGAGTACCGTGGCGGTTTTGAGCATCAGCATAGGGTCCTCCTTGTTGAAGGGAGTTAGCGTACGTGTCGTATTTGCTTCAAAAAACCTAGGTGTCGCTCACGTCAAGCTCGCGAACCACCACAAAGGGGGCAGTTCACAGGCACCTTTGTGGTGGTTTTGACAATCGGTTAGTGGCGCTTATGCGAATACGGAATCCTTGCGGCGTGCCGAGGGCGACATGCAGGTTTTTCGACTATGACTGCCTTCCATGGCACACCTCCTTAAGGCCGGGCGCTGCGCGCTTTGGGTATCTAGTACCCGCTTCAATCCGTCCGTATTCTTGACGAGGGGGTTTATTGTGTCAACCCCATTGTTTGGAAAACCATTCCCCCTGACAAAGCTTTTACAGAATGCCGTGACCTCAAAGCGCGCCCGCATCGACGCTTCGCCTGCGCTAAACTGGAGAGCACGTACGCGATTACGAGAGGAGCCCGCATGGAGGCTTACAAGCAAGAGTTCATCAAGTTCATGGTCGAGTCCGACGTCCTTAAGTTCGGCAGCTTTACGCTCAAGAGCGGCCGTCAGTCCCCGTTCTTTATGAACGCCGGCGCCTACGTGACGGGCTATCAGCTCAAGAAGCTGGGCGAGTATTACGCCCAGGCCATCCACGATAACTTTGGCGACGACTTTGATGTGCTGTTTGGGCCGGCCTACAAGGGTATTCCGCTGGCCGTCGTGACCGCGATTGCCTACCACGAGCTGTACGGCAAGGAGGTCAAGTACTGCTGCGACCGTAAGGAGGCCAAGGACCACGGTGCCGATAAGGGCAACCTGCTGGGCTATGAGCCCCAGGACGGCGACCGTGTGGTCATGGTCGAGGACGTTACCACCAGCGGCAAGTCCATCGACGAGACCTATCCCAAGGTCAAGGCTGCTGCCGATGTCGAGATCAAGGGCCTGATCGTGTCCCTCAACCGCATGGAGGTCGGCAAGGGCGGTGTGACCACCGCGCAGAAGGAGATCGAGGCCAAGTACGGTTTCCCCGTCGCGAGCATCGTCTCCATGGCTGAGGTCGTCGAGACCCTCTACAACCACGAGATCGACGGCAAGGTTGTCATCGACGACGAGCTCAAGACCGCCATCGACGCCTACTACGAGCAGTACGGAGCACGTTAGTTACGGCGTTTTACCAAACGCCGTAACTGCTCGACGCTGCGCGGGCCGCATTTGGACAATCTGACGTTCAACTTCAAGGGCGCGACCAGAAGGTCAGCGCCCTTTCGCTTCACGTCACCTTGTCTCAAATGCGACCCGCTCGCTCATATGACCCAATCCGCTGTCAAGAGCCACAATGGCCCCGCCGACCGCTTGCAATCGGTCGGCGGGGCCTGCCGTTGAACCCGTCCCGGTCCGCCCCCGGCATGTCGTCGACGCCTTCGGCTCAGTCTCATATCCGCGGATACCGCTCTGGCGGCCCGCAATCCTCTCCTTCGGCGGGGGTTCCCCAAGTCTGTCGAGGCGCATGCGGAGGGCTCCGCGCGCACAGCGAAATAGGGGGTATCCCCGAAGGCCGCCCGGCTCGCCGGGACGGGGGCTATGTCTATTCGCCGGCCTCCCGGCACATCATGCCGAGGGCCCACAGCCACCTCACGAGCTCGGCGGCGGTGGCGGCGTTCGCCTTCGCCTGGGGCATGCCCCTCTCGAGCATCTCCTCGCGTCGCCGGAGCAGGCGCTCGGACCCCTTCCTCCCGTGCATCCTTATCTCGAGCGGGACTCCGGAGCCCTTGGGCATCAGCTTTGGCTGGTGCCCGGCCTGGGCGTAGCGCCAGGACCCCTCGACCGCCAGCCTCCTGACGAGCGCGTTGCCGGCCCCGCTGATTCCGCCGAGTCGCACGGAGTCGGCACTCGACCTCTGCTTCGGGGCGAGGCCGAAGTAGGCCGTCACCTGCCTGCCGGAGCGGAACCTCGAAAAGTCGCCGACCTCGGACGCGAAGGCGGCGGCGAGCACGAACCCGCACCCCTTGATGGACTGGAGCGCCTCGACCTCGGCCGA
>OHYB01000915.1_pt1 | contig 12653 bp, 8 predicted proteins | sample 1580181 | NCBI WGS metagenome assembly OHYB01 (sample SAMEA3882510, study PRJEB24775) | human gut metagenome | biome: human-associated habitat; feature: intestine environment; material: feces | place: Netherlands | collected 2009/2010
AAGAGCTGTGAGAATCCCCGGAACATCATAATTGGTAAACGCTCCGGATTCCAGAACTGATTTTTTGATCATGTCCTTTACACTCATAAAAAATTCCTCCACTTATCTCTTTGTGCTTTTTTGTAATTATTCAGAAGGCAGTATTTTGCAAGATATTTTTTGTGAACATAGTTCACAGTTATACGTTTTCTTTTTATGTCTCATACCAGTACTCGAATCCATTCATATACCTGGTTTTCTCATAACAGAGTACATATTTGGAAACTGCTGTAAATTCCGCTGCTGGCGGTGGCAGAACATCGCGTAAAAGCTGGGGAAGCATTTCTGTAAACTTCACTTCCAGAATCAGTTTTCCAGGTTCCAGCACAGACAAAGCAGGCAATCCAGGATCAAAAATATCATAACTGCCAATAGCCGCTCTCACATCTGAATCAAAGGTGATCCTTACCGTTCCGGCATCCAGGATCCAGGGAATCCGTTCGTAATCCACAATGGTCCTTGGCCGCATCATATTGCAGGTACATTCTATGTAAAATTCCCGGCATAGAGAGTGGGGACTGTACAAAAGGAACGCATAGTCCCCCTTCAGGATTTTCTCCACCTCTTCTCTTGTAAGCGGTGCACTCTCTTTGTAAATATAACTTCCAAACTTCTTTTTCCGCTCCAGTTTGATAAATTTGTCATTATTGTTATAAATCCGGATCCTGTATTTTTTTCGCATCAGTACCCCGGCTTCCTTTTCCGCGTATGCACTGTTCCAGTAATCCTCAAAATACAGACTGCGGATATAATATCCCCCTTCCCCGGCATGGGGATCCGGCTGTAGAAATGGCTTCAGCCTGAGCATAAGCATTTCTTTTTCACTGGTACTGATCAGATACTTCCATTCATTTCGAAATGCTTCCCTGCTTTTATTCCTCATAAATATCTTCCTCGATCTGACCATCTTCCGTTACATAGATGCACCTCATGCCATACTGCTTTCCTTCATCTGTAACATAATAGTCAAAAGCATCCTGTGTTTTTCCCTTTTCATTGGTTGCACGCACACGGATAAAATACTGTCCTGCTTCCGGAAGCTCCAGCTCCGTTTCCGGGATCAGAAGGCCATCCTGTGTATAGATCACATCCTGAAAAAGATAATCCTTTGCTATCTCTACAGAATAAGTAATATCCTCCGCATCAAAGGAATAGGAATTATCCCAGTTTATTTTCATTTTATTTCCCTCTGCAACAGGAACACCAATATAAAACGGCATAGGCTTACTAAGACTTTCTACATAGAGCTGATAATTTTTTTCTATTTCTTCCGGAAGTGATGCAGCAAGCTCATCATATTGTTCACTGGTAAGAGGTGCATAAAACACATCCGGCATCTCATAAAGATACGGCTTCACCACAGTCTTGTATTTTTCAATCATAGTGCCCAGTCTCTCTTCACTGAGATATTCTTTCAGATCCAGAATGGCTTCATCCAGCTTTTCCCGGAAACGCTCTGATTTCAGGCATCTCTGGAACAGTACATTTCCCCAATAGTTACTAACGCCGGATTCCCAGCTTTTCTGATCACTAAAACCGGTTATCTTATATTCAGGTCTCATCAGACTGCCATCATTATCCCAGGGAATAAAATACCAGGTATCAGAATTTAATGGACTATATAAATACACGTTTCGGCTCTGGGTATCCACATTTCCCATCAAAATCTGGAATCCCATCCAATATGTAATATTTTCCTCATCAAAGTATTCTTCCAGAACCGTATCAATTGGAATACTGTAGTCATTTACTGCTTCAAGCATCTGAATCAGTTTCCTATGATCGGTACTTCCCTTTATCTCCAGCAATTTTTCAAAAGCAGCACTGTCGTAGGATGGATCATCCTGGAGTTTTATCACATCTTCATATCTGTAAAATTCAAAAGAATTAATTTTATAAAGCTGTCCATTGGAATCCAGTCCATGATTCTTCAATCCAGTCTTATTCAGCTGCTCTACCTGGGTATACAAGCCATAGTCCTCAAATTTCGCGTCAGCAGAACCATCTGTAGTATCTTTTACATACAGATGAACGAACTGTGTTCTCAGACTGATCAGCTGGGGAATGCCCTTCAGCAGGTCATAGGCGAGCTTGTTCCGAAACCGCATTCCTTCTGTCATATGCTTGTTCAGATTAATGGTTCTCTGCCCGCGCCAGGTTCCTTTATTTTTCTTCAGCTCAATCTTATAGTTTTTCTGGGCATTCCGGCTTGAAGTCTGCCCACGGATCTGTACCGTGGCATTGGGAATATTCTCCCCATATCCTACCATTCCCTCTGTCGGACCATTCTCATTCCCTATCTGTAAAAGTGCAGCCGCCTGATATCTGTCTACTCCCATCTCTTCATAATCATAGACAGAATAACTATTGATTTCTTCCCATGTATGATCTGTATTTTCTGAAGAATTCCCCTTTGAAACAGTGAGGTACATGGTAACCACGCTGGTATCGTCATCGTTTTCATAAAGACTGTCCTTATCTCTTAAATGAACCTGGTCAATATCCCGGGATTCTGCTTTTTTTATCTCCTGTGACGTTTCGGATGCTGTCGGTTCTTCTGTATCTGTGCTCTCATTTTTTTCTTCCGGCACTACATCTCCATTTCCTATACAGCCTGCGAATAAAGACATGATCATACTTCCGGCAAGAATACATGCAATTTTTTTATATTTTTTCACTGTTCTGACTCCTTTCCAGTTTTTTACTGAGGAAAAAACCAAGTCTGGAAAACTTTCCTCTTTTTTCCCTGGCCACCACAGGCTGTACACTCAAAATATAATAGGGCAGCCTCTTTGTGTAATAGTCCAGACGAAAGGCTGCAATCAGAAAAAACACTGCGCTGCCTGTGAGAAATCCGAAACCATAATATACTCTTGGGAAAAACAGGGATATTACTGTAAACAGCACAGTTCCTCCTGCAAAACATCCGGAGGCCGCCAGCGCTCCTTTGTAATCTGTAAAATATAAAAGCAGCAGAAGTATGGTATTTGCCACTGCATAAATGCCATATCCCACGCAGAGGGTTCTGAAATACCCTTCCATAAGATCGTTAAATCCAAGCGGCACATACTCCAGGAGCAGTCCGCCAAGAGAAATAGCAAGTGCTGTAGCAAGGAGCTGCTTCAAGGCCGTGTATTTCAATTCCACATTCAATACCTTTAACATTTCCTCACCAGCCTGGGTAATATCTCCTACAGCACCTTTATCATTAAATAAACTGTAGTAGTTTTTATATTTCGGATAAAAATTCACCTCCACAGAAACCACAAAGTTTACTGTTGTTACCAAAATTGTAAGAAATGCCACAAGAGCTGGCACATCATGGTAGGGTGCACCAACAAACAGTCCCTGCACCTGTACCTGAAGCGGTCCGACCCACATGATCACCAAATGGGCAAACAGTCCAATATTGATAAAAAGCCCGGTAAATGCCAGAGGCAGAAACTGATCCACCCATCTTAGGAAAAGGAAGGCACCCTTTTCCCCTTGGGGAAAATACTGATACAAAAGGATCACATCCCACAAAAGCATCACTCCGTATCCCACAGCCACTGCAATCAGAAGAGCTTCCACATGGGGAATCCCCAGCATCAGCAATACCCAGCCGGATATAAATGTGATCACAATAGCAGCTGTAAATGACAGCATGATTCCTCTGTAATCTTTGATTGCAGTGAGATAACTCATTGCATTCCAGGTGACGGTCAGCTCTCCAAAAAGCCACAGACACAACAAGCTGTCCATAAGTCCTGCTCCGGAAAAGATAAGAAAAATTCCATACAGAATCCCGCCGGCCACCAGCATGATCCCTGTAGAGCCCCAGAAAGAAGGCAATACCATATCATATTTTTCTTCGTACAGCATATCCGCAATAAACCTGGTAACTACCATAGACAAAAAACTGGTAACTGTCAGGGAAAACAAAAGGGTATACGTGATCATACACACCAGAAGTTCCCGGCTGTGTCTGCTGCCTCCTGTTTTATCACAAAGATACATAACACCAAGAAGCAATACAATTCCAAGAAGCATTGGACCGGTACATACGACTCCCGCATATCCGTAAGCTCTGAAGGAAGCAAACAGTCCCCGGCTGTTAAACAGTTTTTTTAGTTCAAATCCGATTCCGGCCATTCTTTTGTATCACCTCCTCATAAAGCTCCCTGTACAGACGGATCATGCGTTCCTGTCTGTAATAAGCCTTTACCCGTTCCTGTCCATTTTTTCCCATACGAAGCCGCCTTCTTCTGGATTCACACATTTTCTCCATGGCAAGAGCCAGTCCGTCACGATACATAGGTGCCACATAATAGCCTGCCTTTCCATATACATCCTCTTCCTTTCCTTCCAGAAGTTCCCGACAGCAGCCGACATCTGTGGTAACACAGGGACGTCTTGCAGCAAAGGATTCCAGCACAGACAGGGGCTGTCCTTCTGAAATGCTGGTAAGGATGGTAAAATCCAGTTTCTCCATATATTTTACAATGTCCACACGCCCTGTAAATATAATGTTTTCCAGCTTCAGCTGTTTCACCAGCTCGTAACATTCCTGTGCATATTCTTCATCATCGACTCCTCCCATAATGTGAAGGCGTACATTTTTTACATGTGCAGACAGTTCAAAAAAAGCGTAGATCATGGTCTTGATATCTTTGATAGGAGCAAGCCTTACTACTGCTCCAATATCTACCCAGCCATCCTCTTCTTTCAAAGGGATTCCGGACAACCTGTCATAGTCGATCCCATTTTCGATAACCCGGCACTTCCCAGGTGCACAGCCCATCTGAATCTGAGTGCGCATTGCATTTGTAAAAAGACAGGTCACACGAAATGCCCTCTGATAGATCATATCTGACAGCATATAAAAGAAAGCGATCCACTGTTTCTTAAAGGATGGAACCACCCACTTGGCACGGATAATCTCCTCCTCTCTTTCCCTTGTATAAATTCCATGTTCTGTAAGAAGAACATCCTTTTTGTACACATAGCCGCCCAGACAGGCCAGAAGTCCGCCGTACCCGGTACATATGGCATGATACACATCCGCCTCTGGCACTTCACTTCCCATAAGATACAGAACAGGAAGAAGCATGGAACGCATGGTGTGAAAGGCATCTGCAAAAGCAATATACGGATACTGTTCCTTACAGATTTTTATAAGAAGCTCCAGGAAAGTCTCACTTTTCAAAAAAGCCATAGGGTTTAAATGTTTATCATGATACAGGGAAAACAACGTCTCCCAGTCCGGTCTCTTCATCTGCATCAGCTCGCTCAGACTTTCTAGTTCTTTTTCGGAAAAAATATGGGACATTTTCCCCTTTTCTTTCACCTGGAGCGCATCATCCAGAAAAACCTCATGAACCTCCACAACATTCTCTGGAAGTTCATAGACAAATTTCCCTCTTTTTTCTGCATTTGCCCCAATAACCCAGAGCACAAATTCATGCTCCTGCATCTGATTGATATACTGGTGCATCCATGTGGAAACACCGCCAAATACATACGGATAACATCCTTCCAAAACCAGACAGATTCTCACTGTTTTCTCCTTTTATCTGCATTTTCAATACATATGTTTATGTTACCAATAGTAAAAGACCTTTTGACACTGCTGTCATTATATTTATTCGAACTCAATGTACACATCTTCCTGTTCTGCGCTCAGCAGATACAGATTCCCAGCAGCCTGAGTCAAGTCTCCGCCAGTCACACGCACCGGAGTTCCTTTATTCATTCTCACCATCAGATACGCCTGATCGTAAAAATTCCCCAGATAAAGATGCACTTCCTTGTCTGTAATGTCTTTCTCCACGGTCAGGGCATCATATCTTTCAATGGCACCGGATAACTGGGAGCCTGTAAGATTTCGAAGTGCCGGTGCTGCTTCATTCAGCCAGGTCATGTACTCATCCAGACGGTTTTTCAGCTTTTCCCAGCCAAGGGCAGCGCCTCTGTCCTCATCCAGAAGGTCATCCGGATGCATAAAATGTGTATTTACAAAATGCATATTCAACTCAGACAAAGCAGCCATCTGCATATAATCGTCAATGATCGCACCGGAAATAATACGCGGCTGTTCTACGATTCCATCTTCAGCCACTTCAAACTCCTGCACATAAGCATAGTCGCCGGAAAAATAATTGCTGGCAATAGTACGAATCTTGGGATACAGGGAACCCAGCAGTTTCCTTCCCGCTTCTGACAAAACATTAGAAGGAGGAACATAAACAGACATGGTAGTTTCCGGAAACATTTCCTTTCCAAAATCCATCAGCTCTTTCATTGCTTTTTCCATGGCAGAAAAGCTTGTCCAGGTCTTATAGGGAAGTGCATCTCCATAATCCGTGTCTGACAGGCTGAGCGGCTGATGATTATAACCGTGATACCCCAGTTCCCCGCCCTGATGAAGGATCATATTTCCAAAATACTGGAACCGCTGTACATCATCCTGGCGTTCCGTCTCTCCGTCTGTTTCATCCTCATAATTTTCTATTATAACTCCTGTATATTGCACATTGTGAGTCGTAGCAAGGGCGATCATATCCGGCCACCAGATATTGGTATAGAAATCCGCAATACTGGTGCCATAATCCCTTTTTATATAAGTTCCATCTCCATTTGGAACTGGGGAGGGAAAATCATCCAGATAAAAGACGGATCCGTTAATCACCGGATATACCCCCACATCTGTAAGAAGACTATAGGATGCAGCAAAAAAGCCTCTGAAAGCTTTTTCATAAAACCCAAAATTATCTACTACAAACTTTCCGTTTCCATAATCAGCTTCCCAAATCAAAGGAACGCCTGACGTATCATCTGCCCAGGCGTATACCCTTGCACGCTGACTCAGCTCCACTGCCCAGGCCGATTCGTAGCCGTCTGTGACTTTGTATGCTTTTCCGCCTCCGACGAGAAACTCACTGTCGAAATAAATGCTGTTTACCATGGCATCTGTGTAACCTGAGGATACAATTCCAAGCTTCTGCTCAATAAGGGATACATAAGTATCCTTTTGAAGAGTAAGGGCGAACATGGCACTTCCGCCTTCTTTTACCCAGTCGCTGATCTTCAGCACATTTTCTTTCAGCGGACTTAAATCGCTTAAAAGAACGACCACAGTCTCATAATCAGACAGATCATCCGGTATACTTTCATGATTTACATCAACCAGATCAGTACCCACCTTCATGTCCTTAAAGATCTGCTCGAACTGGATCCACGCCATGGTGCTGTTCGCCTGACTGCTGTCTGTAAGAACAAGGCAGGTTGGCTTTAGTGTCTTTATCGCAGTTTCTTCCGTAACCACTTTATCTGCATCCAGATAAGTCAGTTTCTTTGCCTTTTCCCGGTAGGACAGACCGGATCGTTCTGCAAACAGAATGGCTCCTATAAGCAGAAAACAGCCCAGGATCACCAGAATTCCCTTAAATTGAAAAGCTTTCACTTTTTTGATCCATCCAGCCAAAATCCCAGTGCCTCCTTTCCTCTGGAAGAAAGATAGATATGCTCTTCCTTCAATGCCTGTAAGCTCTGTTTCAGTTCTTTCCCCATTTTCCGTTCTGCCAGATACCGAATTTTCCAGATCCAGTATTCTTCACCTCTGTGCCAGTTCTGATCCATGATTTTCAATATTTTTTCTGCCAGAAAAAAATCCCTTTGCACCATAAGATTTTCCATCAGGCAGACACAGGTATGGAGATTCACCTTTTGTTCCAGCTGTTTTAACAAAAGCTGGGTATACTGGTTTCTGTAAATCTGTTCCATCTGCTTCTCCATAAAGCCCTGACTCAGATATTCTTTCAGGAAATCACAGTACTCCTCCAGAATAACAGGATCATCTGGATCATTCGTATATTTTTTCTCAATTTTTTGTAATCTGTAATCATATTCTTTGGACAGTTCCACCATGGCTGTAATCGCATAATGGACTACCTCCACATCCTCATTCATTCGTGCCTGCTTTAATAATTCCACATATTCCCCCGGGTTATCATTCAGAACGTTCATGATCAGTTCCCGGCGCCTGGAAGGGTCATTCAGAAGAAGGGCCTCCTCCAGAGGAACCACATCCCTGTCATTTTCCTCCATGGCCGGAAACATGTTCTTATAGATTTCCTCGTTAACCCTAAGCTTTTCAACTCCCACTGTTTTCACCTGGTCCGTACCGGAAAAAAGCTGAAAATGTATGAGCAGGACACACACCGGTCCCCAGACTGGTACAAATACGGCAAGAGACAGCATGTACATCTTTACTTTCAGAAAACCTGTGCGTATTCCTAACCAGATCAGTATACAGATGATCAGATGGATCACCAGCGCCGTGATTCCAATTGCTGTTTTTGTCATGATTCCACTCCTGCTGTCTCTTTTCCTGCCGGAACATCAAGTACCTTTCCCTCAAAGCCATTTCTTTTCAGACGTTCAAGGATAATTGGCAATGCCTTGTCATCTGCCTGTGTCAGGATCAGATACAACTCCCCTTCCGGAGAAATACCACGGATATCGTTTTCTCTGATACAGCGGTCCAGTACCTCATCCGCATCCTCAATGGTCATATTCCCATACTTCAGTTTCAGAAGGATATAGGATGCCATCTTCTGCTCACGCATAGAATGCTGAAGCTCCAGACTTTTTTCAAAGTATTCCGGCTTCAGGATCCTCGTATTCTCTACATATTTCTTGTATTCCGTGGCTTCCTGATATTCAAGGGCACGTAAAAGAGATGTTTCTACCAGACCACATAAAATCTGAAACAGATTCATATAATATAAAGTCAGCTGCCCGTTTCTTACCTCCTGAATACAGATCAGCATCACCAGACTGCCTTCTTTCCTGATACCAGCCATATACATAGGATAACCTTTTACGAAATCCCGATTTGCCCATACCTGCCCTTTTTCCAGGGTATCCATGGCAAGCGTATACTCGCTTAATCTGACAGAAGCAGAGTACATTCCCTGAGACTTGGGAGATGCAGCTTCCAGCCTGCCATAGCCGTTTTTCTGACTGAGAGAATAAAACGCAAAGGTTTCATTCTCCAGAACCTCTTCCATAATGTGCATCGTTTCAATAAACAGTTCCTCTGGCTGTACAATATCCAGCTTTCTGGTAATGTCAAAGATCTTTCCGAAGCTGTCCTTACTGCCCAGGATTTGTTTTTTGTATCTTTTTTTGTCCTGAAGGGTCGCCTGGTACAGATCACGCATAAAGAGAAATTTTTCCCGGATCAGCTGATTCTCCTCTGATATAAATTCCAGATTTTCCCTGTTTTTCATTCGCACATAACCACACACGGCACCTGCAGCAAAATAAAAGATAAATGGGATCCAGTTAGCTGGTTCGTAAAAAAGGGTATACCACTTTATTCCCTGGCTTTCATATGCCAGAAGCAAGGATACTGTCTGGGCTGCTGCTCCGGCAATTCCATATCCCAGACCGTAAAGACTTCCAAACAAGACAATAAACACAAGACGCAGATCAATCATCTTAAACTGAGCCTGATTTCCCAGAAGACGCTGCAAAAATTCGAACGCCAGAAAGCAGAGCACAAACTCACATGCCCGCAGCCATCTTTGGTTCTGATTGAAAAGTCTGGTAAGCCAGCTTACTTTTCCCCCATTGTTTTTTGTGTATTCATTATATTCTTTATACATTTCCGAAATATGATCTAATACTGAAATCTTTGGAAACCAGTTATAGTTTGTTCGGATCTGTCTGTCGTCTTCTTTTATTTTTTCTACAACGGCACTGCTTTTATAGATAATGGAGACCGGGGATAAAACCTTTTTCAGTTCTTCGGTCACATCCTGAAAACAGATGTCAAATACATCTGGAACATTCAATACCTCTTCCTCATCATTCCAGTTATCAAAAAGCTTGTACATCAGTTCTGCCAGATCCATAGAATATAAAAAACAGGCTTTCTGCTCCGGAGCTTCCTGAAAAAACAGCTTCTGGCTCTCTTTCGAAGCTTGGAAAATTCTGTAAAAAAAATCTTTTTTATAGATTCCTGAATATAAATAGGGTACCCGCAGTATTTTTACCTTCAGACCGTACAGTCCCGCATAGCGTCTGCACACATCCTCTGCATTTTGCACCAGTAGAGTCTTGCCTGTTGGTACATCATACATTCCCTCTGGTCCTGTCACGTAAAGGAAATGGCTTTGAACCCCTTTCCTGCAGTATTGCAGGATCTTGCGCAGATTCTCTGCTTCCCCTTCCAGTTCTCCATGTAAGGTCAGATAATTAGAAAAGTATACCACAGCTTCAAATTCGTATGTTCTGAAAATATCTCCAAGTTCCAGTTCCGTCCTGGGAAATGGTCTGGAAATAAGTTCCCTTCTCCGGACTGTCTTTAGCATTTTATTTCCAAGTACCATTACCTGACATTCTGGAAATGCTTCTTCTACAAATTCTTCTGTCACATAGCCGGTATTCCCGGCCAGCAAAACCTTCATATTCTTCTCTCCTGTTATCCTTTAGAATCTCTTCTGTCTGTTTAGGATACCTTATTTCGGTCAAATATCCTATTGACATTTTTACAAAATTTTTTCTGAATTTTATATAGTTTTCTTTCAGATTGCAGACACACTTCTTCAAGCTTACCTGGGTGCTGATGTCCATTGTGGTTTTGTGTCTGATTGCCATGGGGCTATATGGAGTTCTCTCTTTTATTGAAAAACACTATCTGAAAAAGCTTTGATGTGAAATGCACTCAGAAAATCCGGCATATTTTTACAGAAAAAGGAAGGGGGACGTGGCAGCTTTCACACGTCTCCCTTCATTATTTACGATAATTCTTCTGCCAGTTTCGTCAGCCATTTCACTGCATTCTCCACATTCTCTGAATTAGCGAGAACTCCGATCCTAACAGGCTCATAGGTCACCTCAAGTTCCTCTGCCAGTTCATCAGAATCAATGGTAATGCTGTATTTGTCATTCTGCTCCCCAAATACCTGGTAAACATCCTCTGGCAAAAGCTCTGTCAGATCCATAAAATACTCATCTTTGAACTCAAAACCGTCCATATAATCTTCGGAACCAATAAGCACATCCACTGCCCTGGCAGATACTTTGGTGGTAAAGGCCATCTGGCTGTAGGATTCCAATGCAACTCCGTCTTCACCGGTGCGCAGGCTTTCGTCTACTGTGACGATTTCATATGGATCATCCTGGATTCCCAGCGCTTCCTGTACCTTTTCTTCGGCTTCCTCCTGTTTCGTTCCGTAGGAGTCAATTACCATAACCGTAAGTGCTGTATGGATCCTGGAATTTTCGTAAAGATCTTTTACAAAAAAGGCTATGGCGATCACCGCCACAATGGCTGCCATCTGTGGCTTATAATAGGCCCAGATATACTGAAGCTTTCCCTTCCAGCCCATACTGGCAAGCTTCATTTTCTCAAGTTCACGCTTCTCTTTCTTCGTCAGATCGGTCTCGTGTTTGTAACGGATGTCGTTCTCATCAATTTTCTGCGGTTCTTCCTGATTTTCGTCTTTTAATTCGATTCTCATACATTCTCCTGTGTTCTGTAAGAAAATCCAAGGTCTGACGCCTGCCTCTCTGATCGATCCAGGACTTGCTGTCTTATGTAGTCCTTACCTCTGATTTTCTCTCTGTGATAGTTTTATATTGTAACACGTTTTATATATTTTGAACAGTTTTTCCGAAAGAAAGTCACAGTTCTTTCACACTCTTTATCCCTGTTCACAATCTGCCCCATAACAGCAGGACATTGCTAGGAAACTGCAGCTTTCCGATTGCTGTTCCAATATCCTCTTTGAAGGTATTTCATTTTCTCTAACTTCTTCACGCCCTCAGCCAGCTCCCGTCCAGCCTTGCAAGCAGTCTGGCATTGTGATAGGCCATCCGGAGAGTCAGACAGGTTCGTCCCAGATATTTGGTCCCATCCGGAGTTTTCATACAGGCCAGTGCCAGATCCGGAATTCCCGGATTCTGAAGGCAGATTGGGATTAAAAGCTGAATGGAATGGTTATAATACTGAGGAATGGCAGCCTTGTAGTCTGACTCCAGTATCCGTCTGGTCTGCTGTAAGGCTCCATCAAAAAGCTGTACCCGCATGCCGCTCTCCCTCACTGCGGAAGGAAGCCGCTGCACATTTTCCTCATCATCAAAAATATGCTCATACTGAGGCACCACCGGCAGCTTGGTATCAAACACCAGATCGGAAGGATTTTCCACATAAGCAGCCCTGGGCGGCAGATCCGTAATTTTTATTTTTAAAAGCGAGTAGTCTGTATAAAATCCTTCCAGATACCATTTCTGTCTGTCCGGTACTACATTTGGAACAAAATAAGCATAAATTGGCTGATAATATTGATTAAAGAGTCCTGTATGAAAAAGGGCATATTCTTTCTCTTCCCGTACTTTTCCTTCCTCATACAGTCTGCGGAATGTATCATCGGAAATGTTTTTGATCTCACCACTGAAATATTCCGGCAGTTCTTCTCTGCTGTAGCCACCCTCTGTGACAGTTCCATTTACCGCAAGTGATCCCTCAAGCAGCATTTCTTCCGCATTGCTTCCGATCATGATCTGATAGGTTCCCGTTTCCACTTCCCAGCTGTCTGTCCGTGTATCATAAAAGCGGAATG
>OHYB01000938.1_pt1 | contig 12320 bp, 10 predicted proteins | sample 1580181 | NCBI WGS metagenome assembly OHYB01 (sample SAMEA3882510, study PRJEB24775) | human gut metagenome | biome: human-associated habitat; feature: intestine environment; material: feces | place: Netherlands | collected 2009/2010
ATCGCCGAACATAATGATCATCGTCGGCTCGTCCACCTGCTGGAAATACCGGATCAGATAGGAAATTGCCTCATCGGAAAGCTTTAACAGGGAGAAATACTGATCGGCCTCATCACTGTCGTAGCCGTTGCAGTTGATATCCGCCTGGAAATAACGGTTCGTGTAGCCGCTGTGGTTCTGCATCGTCACATCAAAGAGGAAGAACGGGCTGCCCGGCTCCTTGTTCTCGTAGGTTTCCACGATCTTCTCATAGTTCGCCTGATCGCTAATCATGCCGCGGTACCGCTTGGCCGTATCGGAGAACTGATCAAGCGAGATGAAATCATCAAAATCAAGGAAACGGTATGCCGTGCTCCGCTTCCAGTTTGTCGCCTTGTTCGGATGCATCGCAATTGCCTGATAACCCTGGTCTTTTAACGTCGTGACAAGGGAATACTGGCTGTGCGTAAAGTAGCTGACGTACGGCACCATGCCCGGGAACCGCTTGCAGGAGTTTCCGGTCAGGAACTCATACTCCGTTTTTGCTGTTCCGCCGCCCTTGGTACACGTCAGCGTGTGCCCTTTGATGATATTTTCGGTCAGCGAATCGAGGAACGGCATGTAGCTCTCGCTCGTCTGCGGATCGCCGACGGAACGGTAGTCAAACCACGACTCGTTCATGATCGCGATGATGTTGACGGGTGTCACGCTATCCGCATTATCTTTTCGAAGATCTTCTGTTTTCGTCTCTTTCTCGCTCGTATCGGCAATCGCTGTCACTTCGTCTTTCGAATAGCCGTCCGGCGGTGTCAGGCGCATGTATTTGGCGACCGCGGTAAAACCGACCGTCGTTCCGTACTGGCGGTATGTCTTCGCCGGATTCCAGAGGTCACTGATGACACCGAACTCGGCGTTCCAGTTCAGATTCATGTACGCCAGGTATGTTCCGAGCGTCAGCGCAGCAGCAGCCACGCGGAGCAGAATTTTATTCCTCGTTTTCCGTGCAAAACGGTATTCCCGGCTCTGCAGCCAGAGGCACACAACGAGCATCATCGTGATAAACGAAGTCACGATTTCACCTGTGATCTCGAATTTGTAGCCGCCGACTACGTCCGCCGCCGTCGCAATGCTGTACAGGTCGATGAGCTGGAACGCTTCTCCGCGGAACAGATAAACATAGTAGAATACCAGACTCATGCAGAAATAAAAGATGTTCATGAAAATCATCGCGCGGCGGATGGAGTTCAGAAAGAGGGAAACGAGAATGGAAAGTACGAAAATGACACCGATATTCAACAACGCATAATACCATTTCATCTCCCGGAACTGGCTGTTTGTGACAAATTCCAGTGTGGCAAACAGATAGGCTGCGTTTGCCAGCATCAGAATCGGCTGTTTCCATCCCACATAGCGCGGTTTTGGTTTCTGGTCCGGCTTTGCAGCAAACCGGCAGAAACTGACGACTGTCGTCAGTATGATACACGCCAGCAGGCACGGGAACAGAAAGTGAATACTCCACTCCCGGTCTGCCGCCGTCGTATCCAGCAGCGGGCGCGCCAGAAACAGCAGCACCGCCAGCACGCCGAAATACAAAACAAGAAACGCGCACCGGGCGCGCTCCTTTTGATTCTCTTTTAATCTCTGATAAAACTTCTGCATCGAAACTTTATGCTCCTTTTATAAACAAGAATTATAATCCTTCCGTAAACGGCTCGTCCGCCGGATAGCCGCCGCCTAATTTTTGCATACAGCGCTGGATGGAATCTTTTGAATTTCCCCAGTCCTTATCCTTGTTGCGGTAATCGAATTTGTCAGTAAACCATGTTACCTCTTCCTGCAGCCGCTGGTAATTTTCTTTCATGATTTTGAACAGAGTCGGGTAAAATTCCGCTTTCTGTTTATCATTCAGCTTTTTCTCCGCCGTTTCTACCAGATCCGCAAAATGCGGCAGACAGAAGCCTTTTCCCTCGCGGAACAGTCTTGCAAACTCCTCGTCTTTTTTGTAGAGATCAAAGAACGTATCAAGATAGCGGTTATAGTTTGCCTTGAAGTGATCGCAGACGTAGCACGAATGCGTCTTCTCATCAATCCACTGGCCGATCGCAGTCTCACGGCCCTGTTTGTCGAGGGATGTCTTCTGCATCCGCTTGAACACCGAGGATTTTCCCGGTGCAAACAGATCCATCTGTGCGGCAAGCTCCTGGTTCAGTTTTTTCAGATGGGTGGATAAAATCAGACCGCTTCCGAGACGGTTTCCGTAATCGTACATCATTTTATAGTGGTGGCGGCAGAATCCCATCGCGTCTGTTTCCGCACGCACATCATCCTCCATATAGGATGCGCCGGAACCGAGCGCAAACGAAATCGCATGCTGCTCTGCTTCCCGCTCCAGATAGCAGAACGGGCACTCATCTTCCGCCTTGAATGCATCCATCAGCGGAATGGTATGGATCGACTCTTTCATATGCAAAAACCTCCGATTTTATTTGTTGGTGCTTTCTACAGCATACACAAAAACCTCTCATTTGTCAAAAGAACTCTTTTTCCTGTTTTCCTATTATTCTGATGGATAATTTCTATATTTTGCACAATTTACATGTGCATTATAAAAATTTAAAGTTGTTTCTTTTTGGTATTTAATCGTTTAAGATAAATATTATATAAGTCTTTGTATCACTCTGTTCAGAAAGGAGCCATAGCAATGGGAGAACGTCATACGGAGGAGATGCGCCTCCTCGGTCTTACCATCGCTTTTTATCGCAGAGCACGCGGATTAACGCAAAGTGAGCTTGCCGAAGCTGTCCAGATCAGCCGTACACATATGAGCAACATCGAAGCGCCAAACAGTCATACCTCTCTGTCTCTAAACAAGCTGATGGATATTGCGGAAGCACTCGAAATTCCGCTGAAAACATTATTTGATTTCAAACGGTAAGCCAGGAAAGCTTTCCGTTTTTTATAGCAGATTTTTACAGCAACCCCCCGCAGCCGGTGTGCGCCCGGTGCGGGGGGTCTTTTTCTCTCTTATTTTCCCGAAAAATCCGGAGTTCCGTCAAGATTATACGGGGTCACCTGGTATACATAGTAGTTCAGCCAGTTCGTATACAGATTGTTCGCATGTGACCGCCATAAAAGCACTGGTTTTGTATTTGGATCGTCGTTTTTATAATAGTTCTTCGGAATCTCAATCGGGAGTCCTTTGTCTTTATCGCGGTGGTACTCGCCGTCGAGCGTCATACGGTCGTACTCCGGATGACCCATCACAAAAATCTTTCTTCCCTCTTCTGCCATGCCAAGATAGAATCCGGCTTCGTCGGACTCTGCGAGAATCGTGACATCTTTGCAGGCACGGATATCGTCGATCGGTACTTCTGTGTGGCGGGAATGCGGTGCCAAAAACTCGTCATCGAAGCCTCGCACAAGCGGGATCTTGCGGTTGTTGACTTTGTGCCAGAACAGCCCGAATTTCTTCTCCGGAAGCATCCGTTTCTTCAGTCCATAGAAATGATACAGACTCGCCTGGGCTCCCCAGCAGAGGAACATCGTGGAGGTAACGTGTGTGTTCGTCCAGTCCATGATCTTTGTCAGTTCATCCCAGTAGTCAACTTCTTCAAATTCCATCTGCTCGACCGGTGCACCGGTGATGATCATACCGTCGTAATAATTTTTCCGCACATCCTCAAATTTCACATAGAACGTGTTCAGATGGCTGGTCGATGTATTTTTCGCCTCGTGGCTTGCCACCATCAGAAAGGTGACATCAACCTGCAGGGAGGTGTTGGAAAGGGAGCGCAGAAGCTGTAGCTCGGTATCTTCTTTGAGCGGCATCAGATTCAGGATCATAATCTTCAGCGGACGGATGTCCTGATGAACCGCTCTTGTCTCGTCCATGACGAATATATTTTCGCTTTCGAGTATTTCTTTTACAGGTAAATCTGCCTGAACTTTAACCGGCATATTCTTTTTCCTCGTTTCTATTCTTCTTGATCTGCCGCGCTTTTCTCTGCGCAGACAGGCGGTTTGCTTTTTCCGGCAGGAATTTCTGCCGTCTGTTTCCGATTATAGCAGATTCCCGCGCGGGATGCAAACCGCCTTTGCAGATATTTCGTTATTCTTCTGTCATCTTCAGAAATTCCTCTTCTGAGATCACCGGCACGCCGAGTTCGCGTGCTTTCCGGTTTTTGGAGGAACTGGATGTCGTGTCGTTGTTGATCAGATAGCTCGTCTTTCCCGTTACACTTCCGGTGGCTTTTCCGCCGAGCTCCTCGATTCTTGCCTTTAATGCATTCCGGTTCGGGAAATGTTCCACACTTCCGGTGATGACGAAGGTAAGACCGGCTAATTTCTGTTCTTCCTGGCTTGCCTGCGGCTTCTCAATCGTCAGATACGACAGAAGGCGCTCAAGACGTTCTTTATTTTCCTCATCCGCAAAGTAATCCACGATGCTTTTTGCAATCACTTCTCCGACACCGTCGATCTGCGCGAAATCCTCCGCCGATGCATTCCGGATCCGGTCGAGATCGAAATCAAAGGCTTTGCAGATCATTCTCGCGTTTGCAAGACCGATATTTAAGATGCCAAGTCCGAAAATCAGACGGGGCAGCGTTGTGTTTTTCGCGCGCTCGATGCTGTCGATCAGATTCTGGTATGATTTTTCACCGAAACCGTCCATCTCCACAATCTCGTCGCGGTAGCGGTCGAGACGGAAAATATCGGCAAACTCACGGATGAAGCCGTGACCCACGAATTTTTCGAGCGTTGCCTCCGACATGCCGTCGATGTTCATCGCGTCGCGGCTTACAAACAGGGTGAATGCCTTCATGAATTTTGCCGGGCACTCCGGATTCGTACAGTAGAGGGTCTCGACATTATTCATCATCTGAATCCGGGTGGCACCGCCGCAGGCAGGACACGTTTCCGGAATATCGCGCACGCCGCTTCTCGTCAGATTCTCTGCGATCTGTGGAATGATCATGTTTGCTTTGTAGACAAGGATTTTATCACCCACACCGAGATCCAGCGAACGCATGATACTGATGTTGTGGACGCTTGCGCGGGAAACCGAAGTTCCTTCCAGCTCGACCGGCTCAAAAATCGCAACCGGATTGATGAGACCGGTTCTCGACGGGCTCCACTCAATTTCAAGCAGAGTGGTCTCCTTCTGTTCATCCGCCCATTTGAAGGCGAAAGCATTCCGCGGGAATTTCGCGGTTGTGCCAAGTGATTCTCCGTAGGCGATATCGTCATACAACGCGACAAGGCCATCGGACGGGAAATCGTTTGTCTCGATTTTCGTGGAGAAATATTGCATCGCCTCGTCGAGGTTATCTCTGGTGACAACCTTGTATTCCACCACCTCGAAGCCCTGCTCTTTCAGCCACTCCATCTGACGGATTCTGGAATTTTCGAAATCCTGTTCCGGAGCGCTCACAAGCGCAAATGCCATAAAATGAACGTGGCGTTTTGCCGTAATCTCATTGTTCAGCTGGCGCACAGAACCGCTGCAGAGGTTCCTCGGATTCTTGTATTTCGCATCGACATCCTCAATCTCCTCGTTGATCTTCTCAAAATCGGAATAGCGGATGATCGCCTCGCCGCGCAGAACCAGCTCTCCCTGGTACGGGATTTTTAAGGGAATATTTTCAAACACTTTTGCATTGTTCGTGACAACCTCTCCGATCACGCCGTTTCCACGGGTGACGGCCTTTGCGAGGGTACCGCCGCGGTACGTCAGAACGACGGTCAGACCGTCCATCTTCCAGGATAGCAGCGTTTTGTGATCCCCGATGAAGCTGCGGAGCACTTCCACATCTTTCGTTTTATCAAGGGAAAGCATCGGCGACTCGTGCGCTTCTTTCGGCAGTTCGTCCATCGCCTCGTAGCCGACTTTTGTGGTCGGGCTTCCGGCGAGTGTTACGCCTGTTTTTTCCTCTAATACCTGCAGTTCGTCATACAGCGTGTCGTACTCCAGGTTGCTCATGATTTCCCGGTCTTCCTGGTAATAGGCTTTTGCCGCTTCGTTCAGCTTTTTGACCAGTTCCTTCATCCGTTCTGTCTCGTTCATCGCTTTTCCTCCCCGATCTGCTTTTTCAGTTCTGCTAATTCTTTTTCCGTTAAAGGGCGGTACTCCCCTGTTTTCAGGTCTTTCAAGTGAATATTCATGATCCGCACACGTTTCAGCTTTGTGACACGATATCCTAATGCTTCGCACATCCGCCGGATCTGACGGTTCAGCCCTTGCGTCAGAATAATCGTAAAGCTGCGCTCTCCCGTTTTCCGGATCCGGCACGGGCGCGTCACGGTATCGAGAATCGGCACGCCGGATGCCATTTTTTTCAGAAATTCCGGTGTAATCTCTTTGTTTACCTCGACCTGGTATTCTTTTTCATGGCGGTTTCTGGCACGCATGATACCATTTACGATCGCACCGTCGTTCGTCATCAGAAGGAGGCCTTCGGAATCTTTATCGAGTCTTCCCACCGGGTAAATCCGCACCGGGTAGGACAGATAATCGATGACGTTGTTTTTCTCCCGTTTTTCCGCAGTACAGACGATGCCGCGCGGTTTGTTGAAGGCGAGATAGACTTTTTTCTCCTCCGGAACAACGGTTTTGCCTTTCACGACAACAACGTCGCCAGACTCCACCTGCATGCCGGTTTCCGCGCGTTTTCCGTTTACCGTAATCTCGCCCGCTTCTGTCAGACGGTCCGCCTCCCGCCGCGAGCAGACGCCCGCATCACTTAAGTATTTGTTTAAGCGCATGGTTTTATCCTTCCAAAAAAGCAGTTTCATAAAAACCAGAAACTGCTTTTTTTGTTTTGTATTATTCTATTGTTCCTACTGAATGCTCTCTACATATGCTCTCAGGGAAGCATCTGCATCGAGTGCATTCTGATAATCGTTCTGAACCTGTTCGATCAGATTTTTGACTTCTTCGTTTTCGAGCGCCGCTTTCATAGCCTCGGTTACGGCCGCATCGCTGTCGGTATCATCCATGATTTTCAGGCTGCCGTCTTCTTTCGTGTAGAGATAATACTCCGAAAGCATCGGCAGGGTCTGATTGATTCCCAGATATTTGCATCTGCTGCTGACAAACGTGATGTACGTTCCGTCGCTTGGACCGCTGATCGTGTAAGCCTTTACATCTCCGTATGACTCCACGTCGCTTTCTGCCTCAATCTGCGCCTGCTCCTCCGCGGTCAGATTATCTGTTACTGCAAAAAGACCGTTGATATCCCTTGCACCGAGCGCGGTGTAATACTGCTCCAGCACGGTGCTTACTTCCGGGACATTGTCCGCGGCAAAGGAGACAGCCGTATTATCGGTATTCTCTGTATTACTGGTATCGTCTGCCGCTTCCGGCTCACTTGTCGGCTCAGCCTCTGCATCCGGCGCGCTGGCGGTATCGGTACTGGAAGCATCTGCACTGGAATCATTCGCGGAATCCGAAACGTCCGATGAAATGCCTGTGCTGTCCTCAGAATCTGCTTTACTGTCTGCTTTTACCTGTGTCTTTTTATCCGGCACATTGTTTCCGGTGCTGCTGCTTGTTACGGTTCCGCCGCTCGATTTTCCATCGTTTTTTGGTGATACCAGATGAACGATGAGAAGAACCGCTGCCACAATCAGGAGAATTGCTCCGATCAGAAGCATGTAGCGCAGATTATCGGAAATCCATTCCCGGATTTTATCTTTTGTTGTCATTGGTTTTGCCATATTTTTCCTCCTTCATCAAAACTGATCCGCCGGATCAGTTATTGATATGCTCAGTAAGCAAAAAAACCTCTACTTCACACCGAAGCAGGGGTTTTCCTTGTCCTGCGCCGGTCCTGCCCGCCGCAGCATGCCATGTAGCAAAAACGCGTCTGGAGGGATTCGAACCCCCGACACACGGTACCGGAAACCGTTGCTCTATCCCCTGAGCTACAGACGCTGATGTGATCTGTTTTCTCAACCACACTATGACAGTTTACCACAGACTCCTGCAATTGTAAAGTATTTTTCCCACCCAGCCGCCCATTTTTTTCTTAAATTATTCGCAGACTATTCTGCCACACAGCTTACGTTTCTTCCTCACACAGCGTCAGTTCCCCGCTTTCCCGGTGGTAATAATAAACGTGATCCGACAGAATCTCCTGCGGCTTGACCGTCTTTTCATTCACGTCCCGTACCATGTCGGAAAGACACTCCTCCGGGAACACATCATAATCCGGAATCACCATGCACTCGTGGATACTGCTCGGAATCACATAAAGACTTGCCTCAAAGCGCTGCGAAAGACTCTCCAGCACGCCGGGATAGCACATGCAGATTGCACCCAGCTTTCCTCTGCGGTTGCTGACCAGGTAAAACTGTTCCGCCAGCGGACCAAGCTCGAACAGGGGAAACGTTACTCCGTACTCCTCTTTCAAATACACCATAAGGCTGTCTGTGCGCACCGGCAGATCCCGCAGGGTGTTCTCCCAGGCACGGGCATCCAGCTCCTCCGCCGAAATTCCCCACAGCTCCCGGTGCGTCTCGTGGATCAGAATTGTCGCATCCGGCACGCAGTTTCCCCGCATCTGGTAATAGTACACGACCGCGAGATCGAGAAATTTTCTGTGCGGAACTTCGGAGAGCAGCGTACGGTTTTTCTCCGCATGAATGAGCTCGCAGTAGATCTGCGGCGCAGCATTTTTCCAGTTGGTAAAAAAGGCAGCTTTCTCCGGTCTTCTCGCCTCCGCTTCCACTTTCCGGTACTGCTCCAGTACCTTTTCTGCAATCTGAGAAAGCGGTACGCCCTGCAGACAGCATTCATACAGAAGCTCCACGTAAATCGTCGGTGCAATCCAGTCCTTCTTTCTGCTGATGACAAACGCCTCTTTTTCGATACCGTTCAGCTTCTGCACCGATTCTACCTTCACCTCAAAATCATCGCCGGCTTTTCTTTTCAGCAGCGCGGCAAGCTGCTCTTTGAACATCTGATAGTCCATTTTTTCCCACCTTTCCTGTTTGATTGCCTTTTGTATTTTTGCTTTACGGAACAAAAAAGCTCCGGAAAACACAACTTAAAAACCTCTGTACAGATCTGTATATGCCAGAGATTCGTTGGTTCGCGGAACTTCGAACGATGAGAAAAACGGGCCCGGGCTGCTTCCGACAGCCTTTATCAGCCATTTTTCAGACGAATATTCTATTTATTTAGAAAACCGTGTCCGCCACAAAGAAAGTTGTGACGGACAACGGCGGGAACAGTCTTACTTATACACGGGACAGATATTCACCTGTTCTGGTATCAATTTTGATTTTGTCTCCCTGGTTTACGAACAGCGGAACGCTTACGGTAGCACCAGTCTCAACGGTAGCCGGTTTGGAAGCACCCTGTGCGGTATCTCCCTTGAAGCCTGGCTCAGTCTCGGTGATCTCAAGCTCTACAAACAGAGGCGGTTCGATTGCGAATACATTTCCGTTGTAGGAACATACTTTAACCATTTCGTTTTCTTTTACAAATTTCAGAGCATCTCCGATGGTCTCTTCGTTCAGAGCGATCTGCTCATAGTTTTCTACGTTCATGAAGTAGAATAAATCACCATCGCTGTACAGATACTGCATGTCTACACGCTCGATACGAGCCTGCGGGAATTTCTCAGTCGGACGGAAGGTACGCTCTACCACACCACCGTTGATGACATTTTTTAATTTTGTTCTTACGAATGCAGCTCCTTTACCAGGTTTTACATGCTGAAATTCAAGAATCTGAACGACCTGACCATCGATCTCGAGGGTAACGCCGTTTCTAAAATCTCCTGCTGAAATCATTCTGATTTTTCCTCCTTAACATAGTACGATGCGCCAAATGCGCACCATAGGCTTATCTTATAATATAATATTTTTCCCGATTTTTCAACTGTTTTTTTTCGTAATCCTGCCGCGGGCCAGATCACGCTCATAAAAGAACAGTACAATGTGCTCCAGATACCGTTTCAGAACGATCTGAATTTCCTCTTTCGGATTGATCGGCTCGGTCAGAATATTGTAAAGTCCGGTCCGTTTTGCACCGTACACATCGGTGAAAAGCTGATCCCCGACAAAGACCGCCTGCTCCTCTTTGATCCCCATTCTCCGGCATGCCTCCTGGTAGTTTTTCACCGAAGGCTTGTGCGCATTTTCGATATAGATAGAACCGACCGCATCGGCAAACGGAGCCACACGCGGTTTCTGATTGTTGGAAAGCAGACAGGTGGAAAAACCAGTCTCCCGAAGAGACGCAAAGAACGCAGCCGCCTCCTTCGTTGCCGGCGCACCGTGCGGAACAAGCGTATTATCGATATCAAAAATCACGCCCCGGTATCCTTTCCGGTACAGATCCGCGTAATCGATCGTATAGGCACTTTTTTCTCTCCGGTCCGGGTAAAACATCCGCATCAGTATAGTTCCCCGGTTCTTCTGGTTTTTTCCACTCATCTTCTTTCTCCAATCCTCTTTTCGTTTATACAGTAACTTTATTCTTCTTTCAGAAACTCCTGCAGAGCCTCAAAATTTGCTTTCATCTGGTCATAGCCGTGCTGGTAAAATTCCCGCAGCTTCTCCTCGTCCTTTTCGAGACGCGATACCGCCGGTATCTCCGGGCGGATCACAAAGACGGAGCCTTCTTCTTCCCATTTTTCGATGCATTCGAGCACCTGGTTATAATGTTTCGCGCGGTTTACAAGTGCACGCACGAGATTCGGGTATTTGCGGAATGCCGCCACATACAGCTCCCAGCCTCTCGTTCCCTCTTTTTTTCGGTAACCGAAATTCCGTGTCAGAATAATGACATTTTTTCGGTGTCCCGTCTTTAAGGAACGGATAATCGGGATCGAATCGGCAACACCGCCGTCGTAGTAGAAATGTCCGTTCACATTGACCGGGCGGCATGCTCGATGATGCACGGCCAATTGCAAGCAGACGTTCTTTATTTTCGCGGTCATCCAGATATTCCGCGCGTCCCGTCTCACAGTTTGTCACAACCAGCTCACACGTCTGCGGCGATGCAAAATACGTATCAAAATCAAATGGAAAAATCTCATACGGATACCGTTCGAACACCATATCCATGTCGAGCAGTGCTTTTTTCTCAACGATTGTCTTGATATTCTTATTGACGTAGCGGTTTTTCTCATCCGTGACAATCATACAGTCCCTCGTTCTGCCAATCTGGCGCGATACATAGTCCAGCGCATTGCAGGCTCCGGCGGAAACGCCAATCACATGAGGGATATAATACTCCTGCTCCATCAGAAAGTCCAGCGCTCCTGCTGTAAAGACGCCGCGATTGGCCCCTCCTTCCAGTATGACTGCTCCGGATTTTGTTATGCTGTAATTTTTTGTCTCATTCATTCTCCTGCACTCTCCTATTTTTCACAATGACACATTACTTCCTGCACAGAGCAATGCCGGAGCAGATCGGAAAATCCCGACACGCTCCGGCCCTTCTGCCTGTTTTATCTGTTTTCCAGCGGAACATAGTCCACTTCATCTTTGACACTCTTGTACGCCGGGCGGATGATCTTGTCGGTGTTGATCAGTTCCTCCATCCGGTGTGCACTCCAGCCGACGATACGCGCGCAGGCGAACATCGGGGTGTAGAGCTCCAGCGGAAGATCCAGCATGCTGTAAACGAAGCCGCTGTAGAAGTCGACGTTTGCGGATACACCTTTGTAAATATGGCGCTCCTCGCCGATGATCTTCGGAGCCAGTTCCTCGACCATAGCGTACAGCCGGTAATCTTTCTCTCTGTGTTTTTCTTTTGCCAGCTGCTCAACGAAGCTCTTAAAGATGCGCGCACGCGGGTCGGAAATGGAGTAAACCGCATGGCCCATACCGTAAATCAGACCTTTCTGGTCGAACGCCTCTTTGTGCAGCAGCTTTCTTAAGTAATTCGATACTTCTTCCTCATCCGTCCAGTCTTTGACGTGTGACTTCATATCGTCGAACATCCGCACAACCTTGATGTTTGCACCGCCGTGCTTCGGTCCCTTCAGAGAACCAAGAGCAGCTGCGATGGCAGAATAGGTATCTGTACCTGATGAGGAAACAACGTGTGTAGTAAATGTAGAGTTGTTACCACCGCCATGCTCCATATGAAGGATCAGGGCAAGATCCAGGATCTTCGCCTCCAGATGGGAATATTTCTTATCCGGGCGGAGCATCAGAAGAATATTTTCTGCAGTCGAAAGCTTCTTCGACGGGTTGTGGATATATAAACTTTTTCCCTTGATATAATGGTTGTACGCCTGATAGCCATAGACGGACAGCATCGGGAAAACAGAAATCAGGTTAATGCACTGGCGAAGCACATTCGGAAGGGAGGTATCATCTGC
>OHYB01000944.1_pt1 | contig 12254 bp, 10 predicted proteins | sample 1580181 | NCBI WGS metagenome assembly OHYB01 (sample SAMEA3882510, study PRJEB24775) | human gut metagenome | biome: human-associated habitat; feature: intestine environment; material: feces | place: Netherlands | collected 2009/2010
CAAAATAGACAGCGAGTATGACGATCGTGACCTTTCAAACTACACAAATTACGAGGTCTATGAGGAAGAAAAGCCGCGTCACAGATTTCTGAAAAAGCTCGTAAAACGGCTGTTAATACTGTGTGCAGTTGTGCTTGTGATAAACCTTGCGGTGCTTTTGTATACAGGCAGACTGTGGTTCAATGAGCCGAAAAAGCGTGACTATCCAATAAGAGGACCTGTTGTAACAGAGTCAATGGGCGAGATACGCTGGAAGAGTTTTGCTAAGCAGAATATCCAGACCGCCTATATAAGAGCCACCAAAGGCACTACCTTTGAGGACGGTGCGTTCCGTGACAACTGGAACGGCTCAAAGGACACTGATATATCAGTGGGTGCATATCATGTGCTTGAGCTTGATACTGACGGCACTAAGCAGGCAGAGCATTTCATAAATGCTGTGGGCGAGGATCTAAGCGGCAGGCTTATCCCTGCAGTGGAGGTAAGACTGAGAGGACTTTACAGACTTTTGCCACCTGACTATTACGAAGCCGCAGATAACCTTGCAGACTTCTGCGACAGGATAGAAAAGCAATACGGCGTAAGACCTGTCATATACTGCACAGAACGGACGTACAAAAACATCGTTGCTTCAGACAGCAGATTTAACAAAGACAAGATATGGTATGAGAGCCTGTTTTCAAGGCCTGACGAGGATATGGATTGGACGTTCTGGACTTATACCAACCGTGTAAAATTCTCATTCTATGAAAGCGGCGAATATCTCCACATGACGGTATTTAATGGCAGCGAAGATGATTTCAAAAAACTTATAATATGAAAAAGCGTGTATGTTTTTTTGCATACACGCTTTTTCTATCACATAAAATAAAAACAGGACAAACACTTTCATGTCCGTCCTGTCTGTTTCATAATATTACTACAAATATGTAATTACTTAGCTTCACCCTTGAGCTCTGCCATACAAGCTGCACAAATTGTCTTGCCCTTGTATTCAACGCACTCTTCACCGCTTCCGCAGAAGATACAAGTTCTCTGGAACTTCTTCAGAATGATCTTGTCATCATCTGTATAGATCTCGATAGCGTCCTTAACAGCAAGGTCGTAGGTTCTTCTGAGCTCGATAGGAAGAACTATTCTTCCAAGCTCGTCAACTTTTCTTACAATTCCTGTAGATTTCATAAAATCAATCCCCTTTAAATTAATTTGAAACACAAAAATAGTATTTCATTTAACATAAATCTTATGATAAACATATTATAACAAACATAATTACATTTGTCAAGCGTTATCACCAAAATTTCACACTTATTGTCAAAGTTTTTTATATATTAACTTGATATGAATACTAACCGAAAGGAGTGTTAATTATATTAAGCGTAATAATTGTGATATTGTCCCTATCCGCCTTGTTATGCGGTTTTCTTAAAGGCGACATGACAGCAGTATCAGTGGCTTCTCTTGAAGGCTGCAACAAAGCGGTGGAGCTTGTCATATACTTGAGTGGCTCGATGTGTCTTTGGGGCGGACTTATGAAGATATGTGAAAAGGCTGGCATAACAGCGGTCATTGCCCGTATGCTATCCCCTGTCACAAGGCTGCTATTCAGAGATGCCGCACACTGCCCCGAGGTCATGAATGCCGTGACAATGAACCTGACCGCAAACCTTTTAGGATTAGGCAATGCCGCCACACCCTCAGGCATAGCCACAGTGAAAGCCATGCAGAAGCTTCCGCCTGCGGCACGAAAGAAGTGCATTTCTATGCTTGTGGTGCTTAACACGGCTTCCATTCAGCTTATCCCCTCCACCATTGCGGCAATGCGCCTTGAACACGGTGCAGTATCCCCCTTTGACGTAACGCCTGCTATCATTTTCTCCTCCCTTATCTCCGTGACCGCAGGCTGTCTTATGGTCTATGCCCTCAACCTAAGAAAGGACGAACGCCATGAATTTCGGTGACATTTTCGTGCCTGCGCTTATGGTTTTTATACTTTGCTATGGGCTTGTGAAGAAGGTGGATATAGTGAATGTGTTCTGCGAGGGTGCGACTGAAAACCTCAAAATCGCCGTGGGGCTTATACCAATGCTCATTCTGCTTATGACAGCAGTGGGAATGTTCACATCATCAGGTGCGGCTGATATTATAGCAAAACTGCTCCGACCTGTAACCACTTTTCTAGGCTTTCCAGAAGAGTGCATACCCCTTGCCATAGTCAGACCCATTTCAGGGAGCGGCGCACTCGCCTGCCTTGAAACCATTCTTTCAAGCGTTTCCCCTGACAGCTACAGCGGACGTGTGGCAAGCGTTTTAATGGGGTCAACGGAAACGACATTCTACACCATAGCAGTATATTTTTCAGCCATAAAACAAAAAGCTTACCCTTCTGTATTTGCTGCGGCGTGCCTTTCAGACCTTATGGGATTTGTATTCTCTGCACTTGCTGTAAGGCTGTTTTTCTCATAAAACGCAGGAATAAATTTCACATATCGGTACATAATAGACCTATCACAAATATACGGAGGTCTTACCAGTGAAAGATATGTTTTGTTTCCAGTGTCAGCAGACTGCACACAACACAGGCTGTGACGGAAAAGTAGGCGTATGTGGCAAAAAAGCCGACACAGCAGTTTATCAAGACGAGCTTATCGGTGCACTTATCGCCCTTGCAAACGCTGCAGAAAATGGCTCGCCAACTGAAAAAACAGATATGCTCATACTCAAAGGGCTTTTTACGACTATCACTAACGTGAACTTCAATAATGTCACCATAAAACAGCTCACAGAGGAGATACACATTGAGCGAAACCGCATCAACTCTCAGAAGTTTGATGACTACGACATGAAAAAACTGTGGAACGATCATGAAGATATCCGCTCGCTGAAATCACTTATCCTCTTCGGAATAAAAGGTATGGCGGCGTATGCTTATCACGCACAGGCACTTGGCAAAACTGACAGCGAGGTGACAAGCTTTTTCTACAAGGCTCTGCGTGCCATAGGCAGTGAGAACGACCCTGAAAAGCTGTTGGGGCTGGTGCTTGAAACAGGCAATGTGAACCTGAAATGTATGGCACTTCTCGACGACGCAAACACTGACGCATACGGCGACCCTGTCCCTACAGAAGTTCCACTGACCATTGAAAAAGGGCCTTTTATCGTCGTGAGCGGTCATGACCTGCACGATATGAAACTTCTCCTTGAGCAGACCAAAGACAAGGGCGTGAACATCTACACTCACAGTGAAATGCTCCCTGCCCATGGTTATCCAAAGCTCAAAGCCTATCCGCAGCTAAAGGGCAATTTCGGCACAGGCTGGCAAAATCAGCAGACTGAATTTCACAATATCCCTGCACCGATACTTTTCACAACAAACTGCATAATGCCTGTCCGTCAAAGCTACTGCGACAGAGTTTTCACCACCTCTATCGTGTCATATCCTGAGCTTGTGCACATTGGCGACGACAAGGATTTTACGCCTGTTATAAAAAAAGCCATTGAGTGCGGCGGCTATGATGAGGACAGAGAAATGACAGGCATGAACGGCGGACACACAGTAACAACAGGCTTTGCACACAACGCAGTGCTGTCAAATGCCGAAAAGATAATAAGCCTTGTGAAAGAGGGCAGGATAAAGCACTTCTTCCTCATAGGCGGCTGTGACGGTGCGTCACCGAGCAGAAGTTACTATTCTGACTTCGCAAGGCTCACGCCGCCTGACAGCCTTATCCTCACTCTTGCCTGCGGAAAATACCGCATAAACGATATGGATCTTGGCACTATCGACGGCATACCAAGGATACTTGATTGCGGACAGTGCAATGACGCATACTCAGCCATAAAGATAGCCCTTGCACTTGCCGAGGCGTTCGACTGCGGCGTGAACGATCTGCCGCTGACACTTGTGCTTTCATGGTATGAGCAAAAGGCAGTGTGCATACTTCTCACCCTGCTTTCATTGGGCATAAAGAACATCTACCTCGGACCGACCCTCCCTGCATTCGTTTCAAAGGGAGTGCTTGACGTTTTGGTCGATAAGTTCCAGCTTACTCCTATCAGCACACCAGAGGAAGATATAAAGAAAATACTCGGCTAAATTTTCGCAGGAGCGTGTTTTTTACGTTCCTGCTGAGAGTGCTGAAAAACCGAGCAAGCGGGACGTTGAGGGCGCCGTCCCCTACAAATGACGTAACTATTTTATGTATGGGCGACCTTTGTGCCGCTCGCTAACTTTTGGCTTTTTAATAAATTGGCAGGAGCGTGATTTTTACGTTCCTGCTTTTTTGTCGTAAAAAAAATCTTCTTCATTTCTTGTATAGGAGAATAAAATATGGTATAATCATATTAAAGAAAAAACAAGAAATCGGAGGTACATAAAATGTCTGAAATAAAATGTCCCCACTGCGGAGAGGTATTCAAAGTTGATGAACAGGGCTATGCGGCTATCGTGGCACAGGTAAAAACGGCTGAGTTTGACAAAGAGCTTGACAAGCGTGTGGCTGATGAAAAAGACAAGGCTTTGAAGCTTGCTAAGCTTGATTTTGACAGCAAGTATACAAAGGCTGTCAATGATAAGGATATGGAGATACAAAAGCTGAAAGCGGCTGCGGCTAACGGTGAGAGCGAAAAGACGCTTGCAGTCACAAAGGCTCAGGAAAGCACAAGAGCCGAGTATGAAAAAACGCTTGAACAGCTCAAAGAGCAGATAAGTCAAAACGAAAAGCTTATCGCACAGCTTACCGCTCAGACCAAATCTATGACCACAGAAAAAGAACTTGCCATATCAATGGCTGTGGAGAAAGCAAGATCGCAATTCAACAGCGAAAAGGATAAGCTCAGGCAGGAGATATCTCAGCGTGATATGCAGATACAGCAGCTGAACTCCGAACACACTCTGCAAATGCAAAAGTCAGAAAATGAATATAAAGCGGAGATAACACGTCTTGAAACAGATATCAAAAATAAGGATACTGAAAAGGCTTTGGAGCTTACCACTGCACTTTCAAAAGTGGAAAGTGAGAAAAATTCCACTATTGCAGATCTTAATGCACAGATAAAAAGTAAGGACGAAGCTATCGCATACTACAAAGACCTAAAAAGCCGTCTGTCTACAAAAATGGTGGGCGAGAGCCTTGAACAGCACTGCATGAACGAGTTCAACAAGATAAGAGCTACCGCATTCAGAAACGCTTATTTTGACAAGGATAACGATGCAAGCTCGGGAAGCAAGGGTGACTTTATCTACCGTGAATGTGATGAAAACGGTGTGGAGATAATATCCATAATGTTTGAAATGAAAAACGAGCAGGACACCACCTCCACCAAGAAAAAGAACGAGCATTTCTTCAAGGAGCTGGACAAGGACAGACATCAGAAAAATTGCGAATACGCTGTACTTGTTTCACTTCTGGAAAGCGACAGCGAGCTTTATAACGCAGGTATCACAGATGTTTCATATGCTTATGATAAAATGTATGTAGTCAGACCTCAGTGTTTTATACCAATAATCACCATACTGATAAATGCCGCCATGAATACCCTTTCCTATAAGGAAGAGCTCGAAAAGGTGCGCAACGAGAATATCGACATCACAATGTTTGAGCAAAACATCAACACTTTCAAGGAGGGCTTTGCCCGAAACTATGAACTTGCAAGCAGACGTTTTGGCGAAGCTATCACAGAAATAGACAAGTCTATAGCACATCTCACAAAGATAAAAGAAAACCTTATTTCATCAGAAAACAATCTGCGCCTTGCAAACAAAAAGGCTGACGCTCTCACTATCAAGAGTCTTACCAAAAATAACCCTACCATGCAGAAAAAATTTGCCGAGCTTAAAGGAGAATAATTGCTGACATATGAAAGGAGTGGCAAAGCCATGAAAAAAGATATCAGAAAAGACATTTTCACAATTATCGCCGTGACTGTCGCCGCCTTTCTGATGGCGCTAAACACAAAGACCTTTGTAAACACAGGCGGTCTTTACCCAGGCGGAATGACAGGAATGTCCATACTCATACAGCGTGCAGTGAAACAGCTTGCAGGCATAATGCTTCCGTTCAGCATCATAAACATAACTCTGAACATAATCCCCGTGTATATCGGTTTCAGATTTATCGGCAAAAAGTTCACGGCTTTTTCCTGCGTGATGATACTGCTCAACAGCTTTTTCACCGACCTTATCCCCAATCACATAATCACCCAGGACGTGCTTCTCATAAGCATCTTCGGAGGAATGATAAACGGCGTTGCCATTAGCCTCTGCCTTAATCGTGGTGCAACATCAGGTGGAACGGACTTTAGCAATATGGACACCTTCAATGTTATACTTGGCTTCAATGCGGTCATATTGTGCGTTGCAGGCTTTATGTTCGGCTGGGACAAAGCTCTGTATTCTATCATCTTTCAATATGCTTCAACAACCGTTTTGCATATGCTCTACAAAAAATTCCAGCAAAGCACCTTGCTTATCGTAACAAACAAGCCCAAAGAGATAGCAGACGCTATTTATGCAGCGAGCCAGCATGGTGCGACCATACTTGACGGCGAGGGATCTTATGGACACTGCGAAAGACAGATCGTCTATTCAGTAGTATCAGCGGCACAGACCAAAAAAGTCATACACGCTGTAAAAGAAGCCGATCCGAAAGCCTTCATAAACGAAGTAAAAACACAAAAACTCTCAGGAAGATTTTATCTGCCAAAAGAGAGCTGATACAGAAGCGGACCCCAAAAAAGGTCCGCTTTTTATTAAAAAAAATCTTGTTCAACCCTTGTACTTTGCGAAAAAATATGATATACTATTAATATATATAAAATCATCTGTATTTGTTTTTTTTCATTACATTTACAGAAATTATCGAAAGGGTGTGAACTATGCTTGACAGTATCGCTTATGTTATAAACGCTGTTTGGGGCGTTTTTACATCAATTGGTCTTAATGACATTGTCGATATTGCTATCCTCTCCTTTCTGATATTCCACGGCATAAAGCTTATTCGTGAAACAAGGGCGCAGCAGCTCACAAAAGGTATCCTTATACTTATAGGCTGCTATCTGCTTGCAGTATTCTTTAATTTGCAAACTATCAGATTTTTGCTAAAGATCTGCTTCCAGTGGGGCTTCCTTGCTCTTATCATAATGTTTCAGCCTGAACTCAGACGTGTTCTTGAAAAGGTTGGACGAACAAGTCTGGGTGGCTTTAATTTCTTTAACTCCGGTGACTCTGACGACAACACCGAACATTGGAAAAAAGCTATTGACGCTATATGTGATTCTGCCGCAAGTCTTTCTTCCACCAAAACAGGTGCGCTTATAATCTGTGAGAGAAAGACAAAGCTTGGGGAACAGATAGCTACAGGAACGATACTCAACTGCATACCGTCAACAGCGATATTCGGAAACATATTCTTCCCGAATACACCGCTCCATGATGGTGCTGTAATAATCAGAGACGGAATAATACTTGCGGCAGGCTGTTTCTTGCCAAGACCGCAGAAAGACGAACTTATAAACAAACAACTCGGTTCAAGACACCGTGCAGCTATCGGAATGAGCGAAAACTCTGACGCAATAGTCGTCGTGGTATCTGAGGAAACAGGCAACATCTCAGTTGCCGAAAACGGAGAGCTTACCAGAGGATATTCAAAGGACTCTCTGAAAAGACTTCTGGACAATCGTCTTTTGCCTGAAAAGGACGCTAATTCCATTAGAGAAAATTCTTTTGCAGGAAGGGTGATTTCAAAATGGAAAAAGTAAAAAAGGCTAAAAAAGAAAATCGCCATGGCGCAGACTTTGGTCTGAGAATACTTTCCATAATCATTGCTGTAATAATATGGTTCGCCCTTTCTATCACTCAGTATCCTACAATAAACAAGACTATAACAAACGTTCCTGTTGTGTTCTCACTTGACGGAACGCAGGCAAAAGAAAAAGGACTTTCCGCACTCAACTATAAGGATATCTCCGTAGACGTTGAGATAAAGGGCATGAACTATGAGATAGGCAGCTATACTGCCGCAGATCTTGTGGCAACTGTCAATCTTGATGACGTAACAAAAGAGGGTACCTACGACCTTGACATCGATGTCAAGTCATCACATTCCACCGACAAGGTAACTGTAGTTTCTGTCAACCCTGACACTGTTTCTGTGGAGTTTGACAGACTTACCACAAAGACTATCCCACTCACCGCAGAAGCCCCGCTCATAAGCGCTGAGGAGGGCTATATCCTTAAAGAAACTACCACATCGCCAAGCGAGATAACAGTTGAAGGTCCGAAAAATGACCTTGACAACATAAGCAAAGCAGTGGCACAGATCTCAAAATCAAAGAAAATATCCGAGGACACGACTATCAACACACAGGATATTGTATTCTATGACGATGACGACAACGTTGTTGATCCATCTAAAATAGAGGTCAAGGATACAAAGTCTGTCGATGTGAATTTTGTTATCTACAAGAAAAAGACAGCAAAGCTAAAGGTAGATATCTCTAATTGTATGGATAATTTTGATGTCAGCTCACTGCCACTGAAGCTTTCCGAGGAAGAGATATCTGTGGTATCGCCAAATCTTGACGACTCAGATACAGAAACGCTTACTATCGGCTCCATAAAACTTTCAGAGATAAACCTTGCAAAGGTGTTCAGCTTCAAGATCCCTCTCAACTCAGGTGAGATCAATATGAATGGCGATGAAAACGTTCGTGTATCCTTTGACTCAGAGGGATACACCTCGAAGGAGTTCACCATAACATCAGACCATATCATCGCAACGGGCAAGCCGTCAGGCAAGTCCACTGAGATAGAAACAAAAAAACTCACAAACGTCAAGGTCTACGGTCCTGAAGATGTGATAAACAATCTTAAAGACAGCGACTTATACGCTGAGGTCAATCTCAGCGACATAATTGACTCTGGTTCTTATGCTCGAGAGGCTATAATCTATTCACCGACCTACAACAACGTTTGGGGTTTCGGCAAAAACGAGATACAGATAGTTGTTTCAGACTAATAGAATTTTATCGGGACGATCTATTCGTCCCGATTTTTCGGTAAAAACGCAGGAGGATATATGCCAATAATAGTAAATCAAATAAGTTCCCCCCTTAACGCAACAGAGCAGGAAGTTATCTCCACCGCTCTGAAAAAGCTAGGCAGTGCCTCAAAGCACGCCATAGACTGCGAGATACACAAAAGCTCTCTTGATGCACGAAAGCGCAACGACATTCACTTTGTCCACTCAGTTTTCGTGACACTTGACAGTGCCGACCTTGAAAAGAAGCTTTGTGAGAAGAACACTTCCCTGACCTATGTTGAGCGCAGTGTTTACAAGCCTGTCATATCCACAGAAAAAGCAGAGGGCAAAGTTGTCATTGCAGGATTTGGACCAGCAGGAATGTTCGCAGGGCTTGCCCTTGCCGAGCAGGGATATAGACCGATTATTTTAGAGCGTGGCAGCTCAATGGAAAAACGCACTGCATCGGTACAGAAATTCTGGCTCACAGGCGAGCTTGACACCAATTGCAACGTGCAATTCGGTGAAGGTGGTGCAGGCACATTTTCTGACGGCAAGCTCACCACACGAATAAAAGACCCTCTTTGCAGATACGTTCTTGAACGCTTCGTGGATTTCGGTGCGCCGAAAGAGATACTCACAAAAGCTAAACCGCATATCGGCACTGACAATCTGCGAAATATCGTCACGGCTATCCGAAAAAGGATAATAGAGCTTGGGGGCGAGGTAAGATTTGACACTGCCCTCACTGATCTGGCTGTTGCTAACGGCAAAGTGCATACTATATCAGCAGGTGACAAGAACGAAAAAGTGTCTGCCGTTATACTTGCTATTGGTCATTCCGCAAGGGATACTTTTGAGCTTTTGCAGTGCAAAAACATCTTTCTAGAGCCTAAGCCGTTCTCTGTTGGCGCAAGAATAGAACATAAGCAGGTGGCTGTTGACGAAAGCTTATACGGCGACCATGCAGGCAATCCACTGCTTCCAAAGGGTGAATATCAGCTTTCATGGCGTGATAAAAACGGCAGAGGTGTTTACACTTTTTGTATGTGTCCAGGCGGTACAGTTGTGCCGTCAGCTTCCGAAAGCGGAGGCACTGTCACAAATGGCATGAGCGAGTTTGCCCGTGACGGTGAAAACGCAAACGCTGCAGTTGTCGTGGCCGTTACCCCTGACGACTTTGGTCACTGCCCACTTGACGGAGTGGCTTTCGCACGGTCTATAGAGCAAAAAGCTTATACTCTCACAGGCTCATATAAAGGCGCAGGCACGACAGTTGGCGGATTTCTTGATGGCAAGCCTGAAATAGCAGGCACAGTTTCACCCACCTACGCACTCGGCTGTAAGGCGACAGAGCTTCGTGATGTATTCCCTAAATTCGTGACGGATATGCTGGAGGGCGGCTTGCAGAATTTCTCACGAAAAATGAAATGCTTCGGCGATAAAGGTGCAATGCTCACCGCACCTGAAACCCGTACAAGTTCCCCTGTTCGCATTACACGAAACGCAGATATGGTATCTCTCTCAGTGGAAAATCTCTATCCCTGCGGCGAGGGTGCAGGCTATGCAGGAGGCATAATGTCCGCCGCCGTTGACGGTCTTAAAGCCGCAATGCAGATAATGGCAAAGCAAGCACCATGCGATAAATAACAATATAAAAATCGTTTGTTGTACAAAAATTCGTACAGCAAACGATTTTCTATTGTAGGGGCGAACACTGTTCGCCCGTTTACCTATATTTTGGAGGGTACGGCGCCCCCGACGTCCCGTTTGCATTATTTGTCACCATATAAACAAAAAAGGGACGGCAAAACCGTCCCTTAAATTATGTCTGAAATTAAAGCTCAACTGGCTCAAATCTGATACGGATATTAGGAAGCTTCTTGATCTCTGTGTAGCTGTTCATAAGTCCGTCCTCAATAGACAGATCATTCTCACCGCTTGCAGGAGGAGCAAAAAGTCTGAGAGTCAGATCAGCCTCGCCCTCCAGCGGCTTCTCAAAGAAAGCTGCCATAAGGTCGATCGTCTTTGCCTCAGGTGACTTGTAGAACCACTTGCCGTTTATCTCCATCATGATGTTTGAATCATCATCAAATGTAACCTCGCAGAAGTGTGGATTCTTCTCAAAGTGGAGAGGTATCTCAAGACCCTCAGCGTCCTCAGAACCGCCCCAACGAAGCGTGCATGGCAGTGTCACCTCGTCGCCTCTTGTCATTGCAGGCTTGAAGAAATCATCGTGGATAATTTCCTTGTATGTCTTCATAACAGGCTGCTCGATACCGCAGTCAGCATAGTTAGGGTCCTGAATTTCAAGACCAAGACGACCTCTGTCTCTGAACTGATAGAAAGTAAATCCTGAGAACCAATTCTCGCCGTCAGCCTTGAGCATATCGCAGAATTCCTTTACCATTGCTGCCTGATCGTATGGACCTGTAACATCGCCGTCAGCGTTGAACTCACTCATGACCATTGGCTTTGAAACGCCGCCGTTTATCTCCTTGAATCTCTCAAAAGAACGCTTTGTCATGTCATAGGTAGCCTTGACAGTATCTCTTTTGTGGCTTGTGCCGCCTCTTTCAGCAACGTCATAAGGCCAACCCCAGTGAAGAGCCATGTACTTGTCAACAGACCAGATGTCTGTCTCCTTGACAGCCTGTGAAAACTCTGCTTCCTTTTCGATCTCCTTCTTATTAGGATCCTCAACTCCGCCGATACAAAGAATAGTGGAAACGTTTGGTGCGTGCTCCTTAAGTATCTTATTGAAACGGCAGTAGAAATCAGCAACTTCCTGATAAGTGCATCTCTTGTTGAATGAGAACCAGTTGCCTGTAGCTTCATGGTTTATTCTCAGAAGAAGTCTGCCGAAAGGTCTAAGGTCATTTGCGATAGCGATAAGCTGTTCGTCTGAAACGTGTGGGTCAACTGTGAGTGTGAGTGTAACGTCCTGTCCATGACGTCTTACATCTCTCATGAAGGTAAAAGGCTCGCCCTCTGTGTTGCCCTCAAGACCGCCCTTGTATGTGAAATAATCATCATATGGATAATCCCATGCAAAAGAAACATCTTCGTCTTTCATTACCTCAGAAATTCTTCCAGGGAACTCCTTATCCAGCGGATAGTAGCAGTACATAAGGCTTATGCTTCTGTGTGGTCTGCCCATTTTGTTGAGAATGTAATCCTGATTTACATACTCTCCACGCTCAGAGCCATCGCCCAAATCAACAGCACATTTTG
>OHYB01000947.1_pt1 | contig 12246 bp, 10 predicted proteins | sample 1580181 | NCBI WGS metagenome assembly OHYB01 (sample SAMEA3882510, study PRJEB24775) | human gut metagenome | biome: human-associated habitat; feature: intestine environment; material: feces | place: Netherlands | collected 2009/2010
GGCTGTAAGCCCGGCAACCAACGCATACTCAAACATATAGCTTGAACGGCGTGTATCCTTACCGATGACAACCTTTGCCGGTATATCATCCCCTCTCTGTTTCTTTAACTGACCATAATACCAGCCTAAAAAGCGGCCTACCTTACGTGCGTGGTCTACTGTCAAATTTACATTCGCTTCACCGCGAAAACCGTCTGTTCCAAAGTATTTTCCCATCTTTTCCTCCAAGTATTTTTAATATATCTTTAATTCACTTCCTAATGGGTACCGAAGGATTCGAACCTTCGCTTTTCCCCTTCATATGTTATATCACAACACTTCTTTTTTCAATTCATTCCAAATGTTTATTTTAAAATTCCTAGCTTATTTTAGAAACTCTGCTTGATACTCTTATTTTCAATTATTCTTATTTATCTTGTATATCACATTGTTTTGAATATACAACATATCTACCCCGTTCTCTACTAAATATTGCATCATGCCTCTTATATACTTTTGTACATCAATTGGAAATAGCTTGTATTTCTTCCCTCCTCAGTGTTATAATTTGCTATAGTCACAGACATCACAACACATATATAAGTTTACAAGATTTGGCTTTGAAAAAGAAAGGAATCTTTTTTATCATGTTCAAATGTCAGCCCGGATATACACTTCGAAAAATCAAAGGCATCAATTATCTCTTACCTTATGGTCAGCAGATTGCCGATCTGAAAAAAGGCTTTGTGCTGAATGAGACCAGTACTTTCCTGTGGAATGTACTTCAGCATCATGAAGGTGCCGAACCGCAGCAACTGGCAGAAATACTTGCCAGGACTTATCAACTGGATGAGTCTTATTATCCTGAACTTCTGAAAGATGTGACAGATTTTCTGACACAGCTTACAGCCATGGGAATGATCACAGAAGATCTCCACCTGATTTCATCAATCCCTTCTGTCTCTATGATAATCGCAGGAATCTGCATAAAACTATACGGTTCTGCAGAACTGATTTCCCCAAATTTCAAACCTTTTTATCATGAATTTTCGGATGATGATACCTCACAGGAAATCGAACTGGTCACCACGCCTCCGCCCAGCCGTTGTTACGGACAGGTTCTTCTGCAGAATTCTGAAATGACTGTTTTTGAAAATCCCGACCGTTATGTTGTCCTTTTTCCACAGATGCAGAACCTTTACGAAGCTCATATGCTGAAAGATGGTACTTATGTACGGGTTTACTGCCACCCACAGGTTTCTGAAACAAATATAGAAAATTTATTTCACGCCATACGGCTGTTTTTCCTTTTCACAGCACAAAGAAACGGACTGTTTGCAATCCACTCAGCTTCTGTTCTCTATCAGGGAAAAGCATGGCTGTTTTCCGGTCATTCCGGAATGGGAAAATCCACACATACTGCTCTGTGGCATGAGCTTTTTGACACACCGTACTTAAATGGAGACCTGAATCTTCTCGGATTGCATAAAGATCATATCATCGTCTATGGCATCCCCTGGTGCGGAACTTCCGGGATTTTTACTGCCGAAGCATATGAACTCGGAGGAATTGTCCTCCTTGGGCGCGACCTGCAGACAGATTATCTGGAAGAGTTAAATCCTTCGGAAAAAGTCCTCCGTGTCATGCAGCGCATGATCTCCCCTGCATGGACTGAACGCCAGCTTTCAGAAAATCTTTTCTTTGCCGGGGAAATCGCTGACCGCGTGCCGGTACTATATCTTCTCTGTACAAAGAATGCTTCTGCCGCCTGCGTGATGAAAAATGCCATTGATCAACTGGAGGAACTGCAATGAAAGAAAAAATACTCCTGATCTGGAAACACCTGAAACAGGGAACCCTGAAAAAAATGTGGAAACAGACATTATGGATCTATCAGTACGGCAGACGTTACTGGAAAGCCATGATCCTGTATACACTGCTTGGTCTGGTCGGAACAGGTGTCTCTCTGGTTTCCAGTCTGATTTCCAAAGATCTGGTGGATATTATTACCGGACACCAGACCGGGAAACTTGTAAGTACCTTTGCCGCAATGATCGGCTTCTCTGTCGCAAACATTCTGGTTTCGCAGGCATCCGGATATGCCTCTACTTTCATTAACCTGAAGGTGGACTCCGAAATCAAGAACGACATCTTTGCCAAAATGCTGGTAACTGACTGGGAATCCCTGACCGATTACCACACCGGAGATCTGGTGACACGCTGGAGTTCCGATGCCTCCAATATTTCAAGCGGAATCCTGAACTGGATTCCCAACCTGATCATTTATACTTTTCGTTTTATCAGTGCACTGGCAATCGTGCTTTATTATGACCCTACTTTCGCACTTTTTGCTCTGCTTGGAATTCCCTTCAGTGCTCTGCTTTCAAAGCCGCTGCTGAAACGAATGCGTGATAACAATCAGAGAAGTGCGGCTATGAATGCAAAGCTTTATGGATTTAACCAGGAAGCTTTCTCCAATATCCAGACGATCAAGGCTTTCGACCTGATTCACTTTTATACAGAGAAACTGAAATCTCTTCAGAAAGATTATATTAACATGAGACTGGACTTCCAGAAGATGTCCATTCTGACTTCTGTTCTCATGTCCATTATCGGATTTATCGTATCCTACAGCTGTTATGGATGGGGAATCTACCGTGTATGGAGCAATGCAATCAGTTACGGAACTATGACCATGTTTCTGTCTTTGTCCGGTACATTGACAAGTTCGGTAAATTCTCTGGTAAGTCTGATTCCGTCAGCCATCTCACTGACTATTTCGGCAGGAAGACTGATGGATATCGTGGAAATGCCGCAGGAGGACTACAGTCAGGATTCTGCTGTACGCAGCTTCGAAAAGCAACATAAGTCAGAAGGAATCGGTCTGAACATGCAGGATCTCAGTTATACCTATCATAATGGTACTGCTGTTTTCGCCAATGCTTCCATAGAGGCTTATCCTCATGAGATCGTGGCTCTGGTAGGACCTTCCGGTGAAGGTAAGACAACTATGCTGCGCCTGATCCTGTCTCTTCTGACACCGCAGGAGGGTTCTTCTCATATATGTGCCGGAGCAGATCATGAACACATGATTGATATGTCCCCTTCTACAAGGAAATTATTCTCCTATGTACCACAGGGAAATACAATGTTTTCGGGAACAATTGCAGAAAATATGCGAAATGTGAAACAGGATGCTACAGATGAAGAAATTATTGAAGCGCTGAAACTCGCCTGTGCATGGGATTTTGTGGAAAAACTCCCGGATGGAATTGAAAGCATCGTTAAGGAACGGGGCGGAGGTTTCTCCGAAGGTCAGGCACAGAGGCTCTCCATTGCCAGAGCATTACTGCGCAGATCACCGATCCTGCTGCTGGATGAGGCTACCTCCGCACTGGATGTAGCTACTGAGCGAAAAGTCCTGCGAAATATCATGCAGGATACCTACCCCAGAACCTGCATTGTAACCACACACAGGCCTACGGTTCTGAATATCTGTAACAGGGTTTATGCGATACGGGATAAGAAATGTGAGATACTAAATGACGTAGAAATTCATGAAATGATACAAACGTTTTAAAATCAATTTCAGGGATTGAGTTAAACACTCTAACTCAATCCCTTTTCTTGTCAGGTGGATATTCTCTTTAGTTCACAGAATAAGTAAATCCTGTCATCTTAAGATCATCAATACTTGCTCCATGATCTATATGCACTCCAATAGTCAGTGGATTTGTTGCTGTACTTGCAAATGTCAGTGTTGCAGTCTTACCTGACCAGGATTCCTGTACAGAAGCGTCATCTGTCTCAACCTGATCTATTGTGTCATTAAAAGTGATATTTAAAGTAATGGTTCCATTAATACCTGACCAGTCTGCCTGTGCCAGACCCTTGCCACCATTAGTTCCCCATTTGTCCCATACTCCAACATATGTTACATTTAATGTCCCCTGGGTTGCACCACTTGCTGCATAAACACCCTCTGCCATTCCTGCGTCAACAGTTACTACCGGCTTCTTATATGTTTTCATAATTAATTATCCTTTCCTGAAATATGACCTTTACATTGGTTTTATCTTTCTCTTTATCTTATCTATATCCCCTCAGAAAGTCAAGTATTCTTACACAAAACATACTGATTTTTTATTTTATTACGACAGGAAAACACTTTCTGTTGTCCTTTTGTTTTCTTAATGTTATAATACGCCTGTTCAGAAATAAAGTTCTGAACAGGCGTATTATAACATTAAGAAGGACAGATACTATGAATAACACAACATCAGACCCGGTTAAAATCAACCTGGAGCAGCTTCTCCGGGAGGGAAATATTATCCGCATCAAGCCTCAGGGTTACAGCATGTACCCTCTCTTTATTCCCGGACGGGATGAAGCACTGATCCGACAGACAGACTACACAGACTGCCACAGGAATGATGTAGTCCTCTACAGGCGTGATCAGGGCATCCTCGTGCTTCACCGCATCTGCCGGATAACATCTGACGGCTTTTATATGGTGGGTGACAATCAATACGAAGTGGAAGGTCCTCTGCATCAGGATCAGATTATCGGAAAACTGATTGCTGTAAATCGTAACAGCAGAGAATTTACTGTAGGAAATCCTTTCTACAAATTTGTTTCTTCCCTGTGGCTTTTTATGCTGCCTGTTCGCCCCTTCTGTTTTAAACTGTCAGCATTTCTCAGAAAGCTTCATCACTCATGATCATCCATTTTTCATAGGAGAATTCATTGACTTCTTCTGTTCTTCTTCCTGACGGAAGTACGAGATATTCATCCTCCAGTCTCCTGACTACATAACCTTCTGTCTTTTTCATTTTCCCTTTTTCTCTTCCTTTTCCTTTATTTCCACGCAATAACATGATATACTTACTATTATTTATTACTGCCATTCAATCTCTGAACGGTACCAATTTTACGCACTTTCAGGAGACCCCTATGGAACGAATATACAATACCTATCTGAAAATAATAAAAAATATCTGCACCGGTTCTGATCATTCTGTTTCCGTACATCCGGAAGACCTTCCTGCTCTGGCAAAACTGGCGCAGGAACATTGTACTGTCCCATTTGTACTGCCATATCTCCGGTCTGCTTCTGTCTATCCTGCCATGAAGCAGCAGGTAAAAGGCATGATGCTGAATTATTATCAGATTGAGCATTTCACCCGGCTTACCGTCTCTCTTTTAAGAAAGAACAATATTGACTGTTATCTTCTGAAGGGTCTGAGTCTGGCTGACTGCTATCCGGTTCCTGAATATCGTAAGCTTGGAGATCTTGACCTATATCTGGCTGATCCTTCTGACCTCACCAGAGCACAGGCAATTCTTGAAAGCAATGGATATATCTCTGAGGATGAACTCAGTGACCACCATGTAACCTACCGTTATATATTTCCCAAAACCGGGCGCCGTTTTCTCCTGGAGCTTCACTATCGTGTAGTTGGCCAATACCAGTACAGCCCCGCCAACAAACTTGTGGATTCTGTCTTCTCACCGGAATGTCTGAAGGCATCCACCCAGACAATCCACGGATATACTTACACAGTCCTGCCGCCTACAGAATATACTTTCTATATGATTCATCATATGCTGAAGCATTATCTGTACAGCGGATTCGGTATCCGCCTTCTCTGTGATTTTACCTTTTATCTGAAGCGTCATGAAAAAGAAATCAATTTCCGGCAGATTCATGAATGGTGCAGAGAATCCCGCATCATCCATCTGTACGAAATCATTCTGGAATGCTGCAGGAAATATCTGGGTCTTCCGGATTCTATAGACGCCCGGACACAGTACAATCCACATGACTGCCATGATTTCATAATACAGATTCTTAAAGACGGCGATATGGGAACCGATATTTCCCAGTCACTGGTTGGAAGCAGTTCGTATCAGAAGGTTAACTTCCTTACTTATTTCAAAGAAGGACACATCCAGATGAAGGTCCGCTTTCCAAAAGCCAGCCATTATCCAGTCCTCTGGCCTGCACTCTGGTGTATCACATTTATCTGTTTTATCCGCAACACTTACACAGTACGAAATACAACATTCCACCAGACCCTTCACAGCTTTAAGAAAATCAATCAGAAGACAAAATTAATCCATATTTTTGAAAACAGTGACTTCTGACCAGGAGCCACTGTCTTTACTTTTTCCTTAGTCCAGTATCAGAAAGTCTTTCATCTACCCGGCAGGAAACCAAGATCTTTATTCCCACAGACATCAACAGATACCACCTCCATTTCATTCCCAACGAAAATGTCCGGATCATAATCTTCCACAATTTTTGCGTGATCTGCAGTTTTTTCCTTCTGTCTGCCAACTCTGTAAAAGCCTTTCTCCCCATCGGATTGCTTCCATATTTCTTAAGAACCTTTCTGACAGCCCACAGAGATTTTTTATGCTGCATATATTCCATTTTTCCGTCAAAAAATGCCGCAAAAATAAGCAAATATCCAATCAGTGAAGTATATTCTTTCGGATCCTTGTCTTTTTTCTCTATCCAGCTTTTCAGTTCATATACAAGTTTGAACCAGTTTTCTACATAATCCGGACGATACTGCCAGGAAACTGACATATCATTTTTTCTGTAAATATACCCTATATCTTCCAGAAATGCATACTTCGCATCACAGATATAACATTGCATATTAAACAGTTTATCTTCTGCATAAGAAAGATCCGCAAAATAAATCTGATGATTTCTCAGGAACTCTCTTCTGTATAATTTCCCCCACGCATAAGAAAGTGTTCCTACTGAGAAAAATCCCTGAAATCTGAATTCTTCAGATGATGGACTACATAATGCAAATGATTGATGTTTAGTAGCCGGCAATATTTTATCTTTCCACAATCTTGCATAATTGCTGACAACAATATCCGCATCTGTCTGCTCTGCAAGATTTATATATTTACAGAATATCTCCTTATCAGGAAGATAATCATCTGCATCGGCAAACACAATGTAGTCACCCTTCGCAAGCTTCAGCCCTCTGTTTCTTGAAGCTCCTGGACCCTTTCCCGATCCTTCAATCATATGGATCTCCGGGTATTTTGCTTCATATTTCTGTATAATATCAGGACTTCTGTCCTTTGATCCATTATCTATCAATATAATTTCCAGATTTTTATAACTCTGCTTTATAATACTGTCCAGAGTTTCTCTGATGTACTTTTCTGCATTGTATACAGGTATAATCACAGAAATCTTTTTCTGCTGTTTTTCCAAAGCTGTCATCTTTTATCTCCTGTAAAAACTTTTTCTACAATTTTTTTCAGTAAATTCCATAATACTTTCCACTCTGCAGTTCTCCTGTAGGCAAACCACAATAAAATATTCGGCACAATCAGGCAGATTCCCAGTCTGCATACCAGAATCATAAATGCCTGTCCGGAAATAAATCTGCAAAAATATTCCGTTATTCCCCATACTGCAGCCATCACCCCCAGATATCCTGCATATTTTACAAAGAAACCGGTAACAGGCTTTTTCAGTCTGTATTTATAAATCACATAGGGTTCTACCCATACAGAAGTAAGTACTGTACTGCAGAATGTACCTGCAAATACTCCTGCCACACCAAAATATGTAACCAGCAGAATGGAAATTACCAGATTTAACACTGCTTCAGCTATCGCTTTGTACCGATCATTCCAGAACAGTCCCATAGATTCCTTAAAAATCAGCACTGCACGTCTCATCCCATTAATAAAAAAATTAATACACAGTATCAAAACAATTTCCTTTGGAAATAAATATTTTTTACCAAATGCCAGCTTCACAAAAGGATTCAGCAGTTCCAGCAAACAGACACCTGCAAAACCAAACAGCCAGTACCCTATAAAAAACAGACTGTCAAAAATCCGTCCTATCTTTTCGTTCTCTTCCGTCACACCAAGATTTCCCACACTTGCCGCAACTCCCAGCATTGCCTGCTCCAGAACCTGCCTGACTGATCCTATGATCAGATAATAATTGGAATAAATCCCTGCACTGATAATTCCCACAAAACTTGAGATCAGCAGATTATCTGTATTATTTACTACTACATTACCAATTTTATGCATCAGCATTGCCTTTACATTCCTTAAAATATCATGACGTTCTTCCTGTGGAAGCTGCTCCTTACACGGTTCTTTCAGATATGGGAACAGCCTGTCTGCCTTTCGGGACATACAGATATTTCCGATTATGGTACATACAACCGCAATAACAAGAAACAGGATAAAGTTTCGTGTCAAAAACAATACCATAATCTGAAGGATATCTTGTAGTACAAGAAAACCATTATGATACATCACCGCAATATAATTCATCTGATGGGCATCTACCAGTGTTTTTTTATAAATCAATAAATACGAAACAACGGAATTAAGCAGATACAGAAGATAAATTATAATCAGATGATTCACATCTGGACGATCCTTCATCAAAATATCCAGAAATGGTATCAGGCATAAGCCGGCAAGCAGAACAAAGCCCGCTGTTATCCTGTAGAAATTCCGAAACATCCGCATCAGGATCTGTTGTTTTTTTATATCTCTTCTGGCTATAGGAGCGTAAAGAGCATATGTGATTGCTGTTCCGACCCCAAGTTCTGACAAAGACAATATATTTAATATATCTGTAAACAAACCATTAATTCCTACATAACCTTCACTGAGAGTCCTGGTAAAAACAACTCTTGTAAAAAAACCCATAAAAATTGCCAATGTCTGTGCCAAAAAAGCTACTGTCGTATTCATAACAGAATATTCTGTCCTTGATTTCTGTTTCAATCTTCACTTATCCTTTCTTTTCGGTTATAATACATTATAGTCAATTCATAGTTATATGTATAGATATTTTTAAGGAGCAAATATTCATGAAAAAAAAATCATCAATCATCCTGCACAGTCTTTTTTTTGTTATCTGCTCGGTGCTGGCTGTATTATTTCTCTACCACATAATCTCCATCAGACGGCTAAATGTAAAATACACTCCTGCAATAACAGAAGAATCCTCCCGTGAACTGGACAACCCATATCGTGGTTTCTATCAGTTGAGCGGATACATTCTTTCAGATAATCAGAAGCCGGAGAAATCTGCTGCCTGGTGCAGAAAAAGTTGCGCTTCCAATCCATATCCTCTGATGCTTCTGGAGATTAATCTGAAAAATTACTCCAATACCAGCATAAGCACAAATGCCAAAAATCAGTTGGATAAAATACTGGAAGAATGTGTTCGGGCAAAGAAACAAGTTATCCTCCGTTTTCTGTATGACTGGGATGGACAGGCTCTGTCCACGGAACCATCTGACCTGCCTCAGATAAAGAATCATATTTCCCAGATTTCTTCTACTGTCAACAAATATGCAGACTGTGTTTATATTCTTCAGGGTACTCTGACAGGAAATACTGGAGAAATGAATCATTCCAATTACGGAGATATTAATCAGATAAGACAGATTATAGAAGAACTTGATCAGAATATTTCCTCTGATATTTTTCTGGCAGTCCGCACTCCTGGTCAGCTGCGTGGCATACTCCGCACCAGAACGCCCCTGTCCAGTACAGATGCCGGCAATGGCAGCCTGCAGGCAAGACTCAGTCTTTTTAATGACGGCATGCTTGGTTCTGTTTATGATCTGGGTACTTACGATGATACCCCTTTACAGCCGGACAGTAATCTGGATGAGCAAGGCACACGAAGTGAGGAACTTCTTTTCCAGTACAAACTCTGCCAATATGTTCCTAATGGGGGTGAGGTTACAGTTGATAATGAATATAACGATCTTGACAATGCGATTGCCGACCTTTCACAGATGCATATATCTTACCTGAATTCCGAACACGATCCCGCAGTTCTGGATAAATGGAAGAATTCCACTTATACAGGATCACGGACAGACGTTTTTTCCGGATGTACAGGGTACGATTATATAAGTACACACCTTGGTTATCGGTATGTTATGAAAGAATCCTCTGTTGATTTTCACTCCGTCCTGAGTAACACAGCCTCTCTTTATATAACAATTGCAAACACAGGATTTTCTTCCGCATATACCAGATTCGATACTGTTCTGTTCCTCACTGATGAAAGTACCGGAAAATCAAAGAAAATAGAAACAAATATTGACAACCGTACCATAGCAGGCAATGACTGCTCCACATTTAAAACAGATCTGGATATCCGTTCCCTGAGAAAAGGAACTTACTCCATTTCACTGCGTATGGAAGATCCATACACAAAAAATTCTATCCACTTTGCCAATCAGGGGGCAGAAAACAGCAAGACAGTTCCTGTAGGTACTCTTATTCTTCACTAAGATAAATTTTTCCACAGTGCAGACTTCCCAGGTAAAGGGTGTCTGTACTGTTTTTATTTGCAAAATGAATGATCCGTCCATCTTTTTTTCTCTGAAGTTTCAAGGATACCCTGCCCTCCATTAATTTAATCACTGTTTTTCCACATATCCTGGTTCCTGCCTGGATTTTTCTCATATCCATGGATATCGGAACTTCTCTGGTCTCATTCCTGTTTTTCATTATCAGAAACAATTCTGTTTCCTGAAATACCCTTCCAAACCCGGTATTCTCAATTTCAAACATAAATTCTGCTCTTCCTCTTCGAATCGGTTTCAACTCCACAGTTCGCACTACAAGCCGATATCCCAGGTGTTCTCCTATATACTCATAGAGGCTGTATCCCTTCCATATTTTCAAATTATCAAATCCATCCCACGATATACTTTTCCATAAATCCAGTGCTTTCATATCATGGGTACTGTCCAAATAAGTAATATGCATCTTTTTTAACTCGTTGACTATGAACTTTGCCTCATACATTCTGTCGTTCTCAGTACAGGCTACTACTTCTCCACCACATGGCATATCTTCTGTAAGACAATTAACAAATTCCATTTCCTCTTTTCTTGTCCACGCCTGTGCCCAGCCTGCTGCCTCCCTGAGTTCAGTTCCAAAGGTTCCCAGATGAGTCATGGAACCCAGAATCCCATCATCAAATAATGCCAGATGCGCATATTTCTTTTGTCTGAATTCTTTTTCACTTCTCAAAGTTCTCCACTGCGCCGGAGTACGTACAGCAAGATATATCTCATCTCCCAAATACTGCCGCATACAGTTCCACATTCGATTGATACACTCTGGTGACAGATATCTGGAATCATGCATTTCTCCCCAGCTTCCGGCAAGCATCCCCTGGAAGATGAATACCGAATGTTGCATATCCCGGAGCAAACCACCAATCTGCTGTAAATGCTCCAGCACCTGTTCAAAACTATCCGGCTCACATTCACGCCCTTTTCCTTCCCGATCATAAACCGGCCGCAGAATCACATCTTTTTTGTAATACATAAAAAAACTGAGAATGCTTCTGATATTATTCAGGGCATTCTCATCCAGTTGCATACTGCGATATATACTGATATCCAGCAATACCAGTGCAAGAAGTTCTCCATCTCTCAGACTCCATCTCAGTTCTTCTGGATTTATGGAATCCTGAACAACAAACGTATAGATTCCATACCATCCTCTGCCTGGATTTTCCAGGCAGACATTACTCTCGATGAGTTCCACCTGTTGGAATACCCAGTTGTTTTTATTCATTATATTTTTCCAGCTCACGTATTTTATCCTCATCCATCTTAAGAATCTTTTCCCTGATCCACACAGCCAGGATTGAAAACGTCATTCTGAACATATAGAGTACTGGTTTCAGTCCAGAATGCATACTGACTCCTGTAGTCCTTACATGCATCACTGCGGGAATTTCTCTGACCCTGAACCCAAGAAGCAACATCTGCATAAGCATATTTGCATCTGGATATTTGTCATCAAAATTATTATATTTCGAATAAAAACGGAAGGTTCTCCAGTTTAATCCCTGAAGACCGGTAGTCGGATCTGTAATTCTTCTTCCAGTTCCTGTTTTCAACATTATACGAAACCATACAAATGCAATCTTTTTGGCAAATGAAACCGAAAATCCAGAACTTCCTTCCATGAATCTTGATCCAAGGACAATATCCGGCAATTTCCCATTCTCATCCTCTTTCTGCAATTCCTTATAGATTTCCAGAAGGTTACATACGTCATGCTGACCGTCTGCATCCATTTGTATAACATAGCTGTATCCTTTACGCACCGCATATTTATAACCAAGCTGCAGACCACTCCCATAACCCAGATTAAATACATTGGTAATCACCGTATGGTTTCTCTTTTTAGTCACATGATTTGTCTTATCCT
>OHYB01000957.1_pt1 | contig 12147 bp, 11 predicted proteins | sample 1580181 | NCBI WGS metagenome assembly OHYB01 (sample SAMEA3882510, study PRJEB24775) | human gut metagenome | biome: human-associated habitat; feature: intestine environment; material: feces | place: Netherlands | collected 2009/2010
ATTCCACATGCGCCGGTGATGATCAAAAGCGGCGTTAAGTTTCCCACAAACATAGCCAGCACATGCTGTAAGCCAAGCGGGATTGCCTGCTTCAGTGGCATTTTTCCATCAAGGCGGAAAGCTGCCTCTGATAATCTGTATGATGTTTTCACAACAGATACCTCCCTTTTCTTTTTTCAAGAAAAGTATATCATTCACAGGCTAATCTGTAAATTGAGTAATATATAGAAGTTTTCCGTGTAAAAATAGGAATATCTGTCAAAAGGACAAATCTGTCATGCCTTAACCATTGAAATGCTGCAGATCCTTGTCCTTTCCAATGACATACATCTGCATATCTTTTTGTAGTTTTTCATCTGGTGAAAACTGCAAATTCATGTGGTTATTAATGCGAATACCTGCAATGTTCATTCCATATTTATTTCTAAGATCAAGTTCACGAAGAGTCTTTCCTACCCACGCTGATGGAATTGCCATCTCGACCATACTGTAATCATTTGACAGATTAATCCAGTCTGAAAAATCACGTGCCGTAAGATATTTTCCAACTCGCGCACCCATCTCCACTTCTGGAAATACGACTCTTGTGACACCAAGCTTTTTCAAGACCTTTCCATGCACTTCGTTTTTTCCAGTTGCAATAATTTGTGGAATGTTATACTCCTTACATTTCATTGCAATCACAATGCTTGCTTCCATGTTGCTGGCAACAGCAATGACTGCACCATCCATATGCTCCATTCCAAGACCGCTCATGGCATCCTCATCGGCCACATCAACCTGCACTGCATAGCTGACATCATCAGCGATCTGTGCCACGCGGTCTGCATCCTGATCCACTGCCACTACCTCATTTCCAGCTGCTGCAAGTGTTCTCGCTACACTTGTGCCAAAACGATTTAAACCAAATACAATATACTGCTGTTTTTTCATGACTTTCCCTTCTGCTTTTCAAAGCTCGCATTTAAAATAATCTTATCCTACCATGATATGTTCCTCTGGCAGTCTTCTCTTTTCATTTCTTCTCTTTATACTTCCTGCAATCATAAGAGGAATTGTAATAGGTCCAATTCGACCCATATACATCAGCGCAATAATAATAAATTTTCCAGCAATGTGAAGTTTCGGCGTAAGACCTGCTGTCAGACCTACTGTCGCTGTTGCAGAGACCACCTCATATGTAGCCTGCATAATTGTTGCCTCTGGCTCTGCAACCATTAATGCAAGGGTGCCTACTAGTACCAACAATAAACCTCCAATGCAAACTGACAATGCTGTTCGAACAATATTCATTGGAATACAACGCCTGAAGCACTCTGTATCTTCATGACCTGCCAGAATAGAACCACAGCTAAGCAGCACAACAGCTACTGTAACTGTTTTCACACCTCCTGCTGTTCCTACAGGAGAGCCTCCAATATACATCAAAAAACAGCTAAACAGCCTCGAAACCTCTCTAAGCTGATCCTGCGGCACAGTAAAAAATCCTGCAGTTCTTGTTGTCACTGACTGGAAGAATGATGCCATCAGCTTTTGGAAAAAGCCCATAGATCCTAATGTATTTGGATTATTATATTCTACAATGAAGAAAAATAAAGTTCCGCCCAATAACAAACTGATTGTCATTAAAAGCACTAACTTTGTATGAAGAGATAGCTTTCTCAGACCCTGTCTGATTCCTGTCTCCTTCTTAGCTGCCTTTTTTATAAAAGCAACCAATTCCCTCCATACCATAAAGCCAATTCCGCCTGCTATAATTAAAAAAGCTGTAACTGTATTTATCAGTACATCATTTGCATACATCGCAAAACTAGAATCGCCTAGTAAATCTACTCCTGCATTACAAAAGGCTGATACAGAATGAAAGATCGACATCCAGATTCCCCGTAATCCAAAATCATGACAGAAAACAGGCATCATGAATAACGCACCGATCAATTCGATCAATAAAGTTCCTTTTAAAATAAAACTCATCAATCGAACGATCCCTCCTACTTTCGGTGCAGAGATCGCATTTTGCATCGTGCTTCGCTGCATAATCGATATTTTTCTTCCTGATAATATAAATACGGCTGTTGCTGTTGTTATAACTCCCAGACCTCCGATCTGTATCAGGAACATGATCACTGTCTGTCCAAAAACGGACCAGTAACTTCCAGTATCCAGAACTGCAAGCCCTGTCACACATACTGCAGAAGTTGACGTAAATAATGCTTTGTGAAATGGTGTTATGATTGCTTGAGCTGATGAAATTGGCAGCATCAGGATCAATGCTCCAAAAAGGATCACTCCTGCGAACCCTAATATGATCACCTGAAATGATGTTAAATGTCTTTTTTTATGAATCTTCCATGGCATATATGATCTTACCTCTTTTTCAAATTATTTTATGACCTTTTAATCTTATCATCATTATATCTTTTATGATAAAAAGATAGTGTAAGGATATGTTCTCTTGTATTAAGATTGTATAAAGAAAAAAGGAGCATAATATGATTTCAAGAAAGGATCCTGCTTTACAGGATTCTCCGCCTGCGGCGGGTCGCTTCTGCGACATATTACCCTTCCGCCGCAGTGCGATCCTGCCCGGAGGGCTTTTTTAATTTACAGGAAAATTCAACGAAGTTTCCTGTAAATCAAAAAATACTTTCGCGGAATCTTTTCAAAAGAAACCACGAAAGTATTTTTATTTTCCTCTTTGCTTATACCTGCTGTTCCAGATATTCACCAATCCGCTGTTCCATCACAGGCACCAGCCACTCGGCATAGCCGGCCTTCATCGGATGAATCGGATCCTGAAGATACAGTTTTCGTTTTTCCGGGGAAACACGGTTGATTTGTTCGTCATTCCAGAAATCGATCACACCGATCTGCCATTTTTCCTGAATTTTCAGAAGCGCCTCTACCATCTTCGCGTACGGCTTGGAATCATACTGTGGATTCGTATAGAACATCACCGGGCAATGCCACGTTTCTTTTGCATATGCAATGATATACTCAATCGCGCCGCAGACAGTTTCGACATCGAAGCTCTCCAGATCGCGGGATTCCGAAATTTCACCGAGCGGGCTGTTGCGTGTTGCATCGTTAGTGGACAGCTGGCAGATAAAAAGATCCACCTGTTGCTTTGGATCAAGCCTGTCGCGCATACGCTCGATGTAGGAATCCTCACCATTATCAATCAGCGTGGTTCCGTTGACCGCTTCTTTGATGCAGGTACAGCTGTCTTTCTTCGCTATGTACTCCGCAAACGAATTGTTGTGGGCAGCAAAGCCCTTCGTCACGGAGGATCCCAAAAATACAACTGTTTTTCCTTTTAACGGACTTGTTTTTTTAAACGGAATACGGGAAACATCGTATCGGACGGAATTTCCCTTTTTAAAATAACCTGTTTTCTTATTCATGCTATATATGCCGCCGACAGCTAAGGCTGCGCCTCCCGCGGCCAGGATTCCGGCTATTATTTTTGCATCCATCGCAAAACCTCCATTATCTGATTCAATACCACTTCGCAGATCCTGTCGGATCTTTTTTTCGAATACCCCTATCTTACATCATTTTTCTGAAAATGCAAGTAAACTTTGTTGTCGATTTTGTTCCGATTTTGTTAACAAAATACGGATTTTCTGTGTTCTGGTCGAATCCTAATCGATTCCGGCGATTTTTTTATTCTCTTTCCCTCAAAAACCATTGACTTTCAAGTGCACTTAAATGATATATTAAAAGCAACGTAATTACTATTCTTTCTGTACTTCCAGAGTCCTTCCACGCCTGCTTTACGAAAACCTCTGCGAATACAGAAGCATTGCAAAGGAGAAAATTCTACTATGAAAGAAACAATTTTAGGCAATCACCTGCGAAAAGTTCCTTCCATTGCAGTCGGATGCATGCGGCTTTCCGAAAAATCGAAGGACGAGATGAATCATTTTATCCACTCCGCTCTGGAGCAGGGCGCATATTTCTTTGATCACGCGGATATCTACGGCGGCGGCATGAGCGAGACTGTGTTCGGTGAGGCATTTTCCGGCGATCCGTCCCTGAAACGGGAGGATATTTTTCTCCAGTCCAAATGCGGCATCCGCCAGGGCTTCTATGATCTGTCGAAAGACCACATCCTGGAATCTGTCGATGGTATTTTAAAACGTCTGCAGACGGATTACCTCGATCTTTTGCTGCTCCACCGGCCGGATGCGCTCGTAGAACCAGAAGATGTAGCTGCCGCCTTTGATGTTCTGTTTGAGAGCGGAAAGGTCCGCCATTTTGGTGTTTCAAACCACAAACCGATGCAGATTGCACTACTGCAGAAATATGTCCGCCAGCCACTCGTTGCCAATCAGGTACAGTTCAGCATTCCGGTTTCCAACCTTGTTGCAAATGGCATGGAAGTGAACATGGAAACACCGGGTTCGGTTGACCACGATGGCAGTCTGCTCGATTACTGCCGTCTGCACGATATTACCCTGCAGGCATGGTCTCCGTTCCAGATGCCATCATGGAAAGGATGTTTTCTTGGAAGCGACGAGTACCCGGAACTGAACCGGAAAATCCGTGCACTGGCCGAAAAATACAGCGTCAGTGATACCACGATTGCGGCAGCGTGGATTCTGCGCCACCCAGCAAATATGCAGCTTGTCACAGGTACGGCAAGCGAAAACCGCCTGAAAGAGATTATCGCGGCATGTGCTATTACGCTGACGCGGGAAGAATGGTATGAGCTGTATCTGGCGGCAGGCCATCCGCTTCCGTAAGTTTTTCTGTCCGCCTGCCCATATGCGGAACAAGGCTAAAATCCCCTTTTCGGATCCGTGATTGATTTATAACATCGGAAAAGCATTCCTTTGGATCTTATCGATCTTCTGGAATGCTTTTCCCTTTTCCTTTTCTTTTTTCATGCAGCTATCTGCAATCCGCATTGGCTGCCTGCCCATAACCAAATAACTGCTCCGCAGTTTATCAGAAGAAGCTTGCATTCCTCCTGATACAGGCAAGTCCCCAACCACTGCTTATTACTTTTCGTACTCGAAGCAGGTGACTTACTTGATTCGGTTAAATCAGATCTCTCCCACCAGATATCCCTGTTTTCCGTTGCGAAGGAAAACAGGCAGTGTTTCGATCGGCGCCTCAATTTCATAGGCTTTTCCGCCCTCATAAACATCACCGGTATTTGCCAGCGTCCAGGACGCACCGGCCGGCAGATAAACGGTACGGCTCGTTGCTTTTGGCCGGACAATCGGTGCTACAAGGATGTCGGAGCCGAACATGTAAGCATCGGAGATATCCCAGCACGCTGCATCCTCCGGGAACTCATAGAACATCGTTCTCATGACCGGTGTTCCTTTTTCGTGTGCTTCTGCCATCAGGCTTCTCGTGTAATCGCGCATTTTTTCGCGGACACCGATGAATTTTGTCAGGATTTCATAATTTTTCTCTCCGAAGCTCCATACCTCGTTGTCAGCTCCGGTTCCCTCACGCACTTCGCCAGCCTTGTTGATGATCTCTTCTCTTGGTCCCCGGTTTCCGTGAATACGCATAACCGGGCAGAAGGTGCCAAACTGGAACCAGCGCACAAGCAGCTCCTGGAAGTCCGGATCTTCAGTCACGCCGCCGTGGAATCCGCCGATATCGGTCGTCCACCACGGAATACCGCAAAGTCCCATATGAAGACCTGCACAGATCTGTTTGCGGAAATCCTCGTAGGTCGAAAGAATATCCCCGGACCACACAAGCGCACCGTATTTCTGGCTTCCGAGCCATGCACAGCGCACAAGGTTGACAATATCTTCCTGCCCATTCTCTTTTTGTCCTTCGTAGAACATGCGGGAATACTCTCTCGGGTAAATATTTCCGATCTCTTCCACCGGGCCTGCGGCGTAGCGGTAGCACTCATACTCGTACGTCGAGAACTCCGGCTCTGCTTCATCCAGCCAGAATGTGCGGATGCCGAGATCTGCATAGTTTTTCTTTACTTTTTCCCAGACATACTTTCTCGTTCTGGGATTCGTTGCATCCAAAAAGACATTATTTCCATGGAACAGCATCTGAACATCAACACCTGCATTACTCTTCACGAGGAGTCCCTGCTGTTTCATTTCTTCGTAATTCTCGCTTCTCCAGTCGATCTGCGGCCAGATGGAAACCATCGTCTCGATGCCCATCTCATGCAGCTCGTCGATCATTGCTTTCGGATCCGGGAAATATTCTTCATCAAAACGATAATCACCGCATCTTGGCCAGTGATAATAGTCGATGACAAAGACATCCAGCGGAATGCCGCGTTTTTTGTACTCGCGTGCCACATTCAGTACCTGCTCCTGATTGTAGTAGCGCAGTTTGCACTGCCAGAAGCCAAGGCCGTACTCCGGCATCATCGGAACTTTACCAATGGCATCTGCAAAGTGCTCTTCAATTTCCGCCGGGGTATCACCTGCGGTTACCCAGTAGTCGAGCTGCTTTGTGGTGCGTGCCAGCCATTCCGTTGTGTTCGTTCCGAAATGAACCTCACCGACCGCTGCATTGTGCCACAGGAAGCCGTAGCCAAGGCTCGATACATAAAACGGAATGCTCGCCTGCGAATTGCGGTGCGCCAGTTCCAGGTTGCATCCCTTCAGGTTCATTCTCTCCTGCTGATACTGTCCCATACCGTAGATCTTCTCATCCGGGTTGGAATCGAAGGATACTTTCAGCTGATAAGCGCCGCCCTTCAATGCACGGTAATCGTGTGCGCGCAGGCAGAGTGCTCCGCCGTTCGCGATCTCGGAGAGCAGCACCTCGCCCTTCTGATTCAGGAACGTAATCCGAAGCTTCTGTCCCCACGGCTGAAGCTCGAGAACCGCCTGGATTTTACCGTTTTTGATCGTCGCTTTCCGTTCATCCACCAGCTCAATTTCCGCTTCCACCGGTTCCGGATCAAGCAGTGCAATGCTTCCCTCTTCTATCTCCGAAAGAAGTGTACCTCTCACCCGAAGACTGTCCTTCTGCCACGGCTCCACCCGGACCGTCTCCCCATCCTGCCGGAAAATCAGCGCATTTCCCTGTTTTTCAAAATACTGCATAAAAACCTCCCTTTCCAGAACCCGCCGTTCCAAACGCATGCATGGGCTCTGCTCTTTTCGTTTGCTTTCTACTTAGCATTATACTAACATTTCCGGCAGAATACTTGATCTTAATTTTCATGTTCTAACACTATTTTGATCTTTTTCAATTATTTCCCATTGAAATAAAGCTCTTTCTTAAGGAATCGGAATTCGCCTTTCCCCTGCGTCCGTTTTTCAACGCAAAGAACCCCCGGAGCCATTACAGCCCCGGGGGTTCTCATTCTTTCATTTATTATGCAAGCTTCAAAGTATTAACCTTAACTCCAGGTCCCATAGTAGGAGCCAGAGTAACGCTCTTCAGGTACTGTCCCTTCAGAGTAGCCGGTTTTGCTTTGTTGATTGCACCGATCAGCGTCTGGAAGTTGTCGCTTAACTGCTCCTCAGTAAAAGAAGCTTTTCCGATTGGCACGTGGATAATGTTTGTTTTGTCAAGACGATACTCAATCTTACCTGCTTTGATCTCTTTAACGGCTTTGGTAACATCCATAGTTACGGTACCAGCCTTCGGGTTTGGCATTAAACCTTTCGGTCCAAGTACACGGCCCAGACGACCAACAACCCCCATCATATCCGGTGTAGCAACAACAACGTCGTAATCAAACCAGCCATCGTTCTGGATTCTCGGGATCAGCTCCTCAGCTCCAACGAACTCTGCACCTGCTGCAACAGCCTCATCAGCTTTTGCGCCTTTAGCGAAAACAAGGACACGAACCTGTTTTCCGGTACCGTGCGGCAGAACAACTGCTCCACGGATCTGCTGGTCTGCGTGACGTCCGTCACAACCAGTTTTGATGTGAACTTCGATTGTCTCGTCAAATTTAGCAGTAGCTAATTTCTTAACTGTGGAAATAGCATCTGCCGGATCGTACTGAATGCTACGATCAACTGCTTTTGCAGCCTCTAAATATTTCTTACCATGTTTCATTGTCTAATAACCTCCTGGTGGTAGTTGCGGGAATCTCCCTCCCACGTCAATACGAGAAGATGTAAACTCTTCTTCTAAATTAGTCCTCTACAACGATACCCATACTTCTTGCGGTACCTGCGATCATGCTCATAGCTGCCTCAACAGTTGCTGCATTCAGGTCTGGCATCTTCATCTCTGCGATCTCACGAACTTTGTCCTTAGAGATAGTAGCAACTTTCGTTTTGTTCGGAACGCCGGAACCAGATTTCAGGTTGCAGGCTTTCTTAAGCAGAACTGCTGCCGGAGGAGTTTTGGTTATGAAGCTGAAACTTCTGTCTGCATATACAGTGATAACTACAGGGATGATCAGGTCTCCCTTATCTGCTGTTCTTGCGTTGAACTCTTTGGTAAACTGTACGATGTTTACTCCGTGCTGTCCAAGTGCAGGTCCAACCGGTGGTGCTGGTGTTGCTTTACCAGCAGGAATCTGTAATTTGATATATCCTGTAACTTTCTTTGCCATTTTACGGCACCTCCTAAATAAATGTGGTAATTGCGGGAATTTCCCTCCCACGAAACGCCCCTGGGGCATTTCTTACATCTTCTTGACTTCTGCGAAACTTATTTCTACCGGCGTTTCGCGGCCGAACAGCTCAACATTGATGGTAACCATCTGTTTTGTATCGTTGATACTCTGAATCAGTCCGGTTGTATCCTTCCATGCGCCGCCTGTTACAACGACTGCATCGCCGACTTCAAGGTCAAGCTCAACCTTTTCCTCACCACCAGTGATTCCAAGGTTCACCATTTCCTCATCCGTAAGCGGTACCGGCTTGGATCCCGGTCCGACGAAGCCCGTAACACCTCTGGTATTGCGGACAACATACCAGGTATCGTCGTTCATGATCATGTTGATCAGAACGTAGCCCGGAAACAATTTCCGGAGTACCTGTTTCTTGGTTCCGTTCTTGACTTCAACAACTTCTTCCATAGGAACACGTACTTCCAAAATCTGATCCTCAAGATGACGGTTCTCAATTGTTTTCTCAATATTGGCTTTTACTTTGTTTTCATAGCCCGAATAGGTGTGGACTACATACCAGTTTACTTCTGACATTCTGACACCTTTATCCTTATTTGATCAATAAATTGACGAACTCGATTACAGCGCTGTCAACCAGGGTGATTAACCCGCAGGTTACTGCAGAGATCGCTACGACTGCAACGGTCTGCTTGCCCAGCGTTTTGTTGTCAACCCAGATGATTTTTCTGAACTCTGCTTTCAAGCCCTTGAACCAGCTCTTTTTGGATGCTTTTTTTTCAGTTTCTGCCATTGGATCACCTCTTACCAAAGATTATTTGGTTTCTTTGTGCATTGTGTGCTTTTTGCAGAATCTGCAGTACTTCTTTGTCTCCATTCTCTCAGGATGGTTCTTTTTCTCTTTTGTCATGTTGTAATTACGCTGTTTGCATTCAGTACATGCCAATGTGATTTTTACGCGCACGACTTCCACCTCCACTGTGTATTTGCGTTATCGCTTGTGATCCTTGCGGATCAGCGGCGGCCTTTTCGTTTCTGCCCTGTTTTTGCTGCTCGTACTTCAGCAATTTCAGGCATAAAAAAAAGACCTTCTTCCATGTCGCTGGTTTATTGTAGCACAGGAACTGCCTGTTGTCAACAAAATTCACCAAAGTACGCTGAGATTTTTTATCAGGATCGTATCGTTTACTGGTGTCCGGCGAACTGTAACACCCTGTTTGTTCGAGGCGGTTCCGGACAGGAAATGATTCTGCGCGCAATTTTTCCTGCGCGCAGAACCATTCTCTTATTCTTTCCCTTAAAAAAGCCTTACGCATCCGACCTGGAATACGCGTTTTTCATCTGGTTGCTGAGTTCAAAGAGTACCTTGTGCAGTGTTGCACCCGTCTCTTTTTTCAGCATTTCAGCGATTTTGTTGTTTGCTTCTTCTCGCAATTGTGTCTGTTTTGTTTCGTCTGTCTCCCCCGCAAGCAGCGCATCGTACTGATGGATCAGTGCATGGCCTTTTGCCATCACCTTTTCCTGATACCGCTCAATGTGGAAGATAGAAGACTTATAGGATGCATCTGCCATTGCTGCTATCATGCGGCTTGCCCAGTAGAAGTTATCTGTGGAAACCTCTCCCGTTGTGTTGGAAAGATACTCCGGTGTTGTCGTCACATCGGTGTAGAACGGAACCAGCACATTGAATGCATTTGACGCAAATGCAATCCACTGCAGAATGCCGTTGTCTCCTTTGTGATCCGGGCGCATCTGGATGACAGAAAGGAAATCGGTCCGATTGACACCGATGGATCGGTATGCCCCTTTCCACGATTTATCGCCGTATGCGGCATACGGGTCGTACGGTGTTCCCTGATAGTGAGAGGACAGTACGTATTTCACATCCTCTATGGTGACCTTCTTCTCCGGAACCATCATCCACGGAATATCGTCAGATACCGGTGTGTAATCGGCATCCGGTCCGTCCCATTGTTTCGTGTGCGGGTTCAGACAGCGCTCCATGAACCAGGCACGCGGTGTATTGTAAACGTGATCGGAATCATCGTGGCTTCCGAAAGCATCGCGAGGATTAAAATTTCCATCCATAGAAAGATCCAGATGATATGTTTCAATAAATTCTTTCAAGTCTGCTGAGCACATATATTCCTTCTGTTCGCCGAGTGCATCCTCCAGATCAAAATGGTCGATGCCAAGCTGGTTCGGCATGGCCACATAATGGTCATCCGGCACTTTCACTGCCATCCAGTGATGGCCGCCGATCGTCTCCAGCCACCAGATCTCATCGTGGTCCTGAAATGCAATGCCGTTCATCTCGTATGTACCATACTGCTCCAGCAGACTGCCCAGTCTTTTGACACCTTCCCTGGCACTTTTAATATAAGGAAGAACAATATAAACAAGGTCCTCCTCGCCGATTCCGCCCGGAACCTCTTCTTTTCCGTCTTCCGCCGGCTGATAAACGACAAGCGGATCAGCACCCAGCACACGCGGATTCGATGTGATTGTCTCGGTCGCAGTCATGCCGACCTGCGCTGCATTCACGCCGCTTGCCGCCCAGACACCCTCGCCTTTTTCTGCGTTTGGCACTGCAGTGTACCGCATCGGATTGTCCGGAAGCTCAATGGTCAGATGAGAAATCTCGGTTTTATAGGTTCTCGGCTGCTCCTCCGGGTGAATCACTACAAATTTTTTCGATGTATAATGGCCTGCACCAGAATCGTCGTTTCGCGCGATCATGGTGGAACCGTCATACGATGCTTTCTTTCCAACTAAAATGGTTGTACAAGGCATAGCTATAGCCCTCCTTTTGCTGTCTTATGCTTCCGATTATGACACCATAAGCTGCGATTTGCAAGCACCATGTTATCTGTCGTTTTCTTCCTTTTTTACAAAATAAACCGTATCAATTCCTTCTCCCCTGTCATCCTTCAGCCGCCGGACAAGACTATATCCCAGCTTGTCCAGGATATGCTCCTGGGCCCCGTTCGTGGACCAGGTACGGAGAGTAATCCGGCTTCCCGGAAATTTTGCTGCGATATCCTTTTCTGCTTCTGCATACATTACCTCCGAAATTCCCTGTCCGCGGTAATCCGGCCAGACGCAGAGGGTGGTCAGATAGCAGGAATCCGGATATGCTTCCAGATTCTCACAGTTAAAGTGATCCTTCCAGGTCATAAAGGCCCGCACGACTCCCTCTTCCTTCCACAGCACCACATGCTGACTGCAGATATTCTCCAGATATTCTGCAATTCCATCCGTCTTTTCTTCTGTCTCGGCCCAGTTCGTCTGGGATGTACTGTTGCGGTGGGAAAGCGGCGGAACAAAATCCTGATCGCACAGCTCCAGCAGCTGCCGGATTTCCTCTTTCTCTTTTCGATCCTCTATCCCGTCCCTTACAACGACTCTGCTCTCGCAGCACATCCACGGAAGCCGGCATACGAGTGCTACGGCTGCACACATGCCATCTTCTACGCTGGCGGCATCGAGCCATTCTTCTCTGGTATGCGCTCCCCCGCCCCGGCAGAAACCGACGCAGATAGCAGGAATATGCCGCGACAATGGGATATTACAGTCTGTGGATGCTTCAGGGCATACCGCCTCTT
>OHYB01000965.1_pt1 | contig 12055 bp, 12 predicted proteins | sample 1580181 | NCBI WGS metagenome assembly OHYB01 (sample SAMEA3882510, study PRJEB24775) | human gut metagenome | biome: human-associated habitat; feature: intestine environment; material: feces | place: Netherlands | collected 2009/2010
CTGTGCATTTGCGGAGATGGGAACACAGCTTGGCGGAGCTGCACTTCTTAAGACAAGCGAGAACCTTCTGTTTAATCAGAAGCTTCCGCTGAGATCCTATCGTAAGAGCTCCTTTACTTTAAATGGAAGCTCTGGAGTTCCGCTCACGATGCAGACGGCGATCGGTCAGGGAAATACCCTGGTATCTCCGATGCACATGGCACTGATCACAAGTTCCATTGCAAACGGCGGTGTTCTGATGAAACCATATCTGATCGACAAGGTGCAGAATCATGCCGGTGATGAGGTGGATACCACAGAGCCGGAAGCATATAAACGTCTGATGACAGACAACGAAGCATCTCTCCTCGGAGAACTGATGAAGGGGGTTGTACAGAACGGTACAGCTTCTTCTCTGAATGGAAGAGGCTATACAGTGGCAGGAAAGACCGGTTCTGCTGAATACAACGAAAGTGGTGCAAGCCATTCCTGGTTTGTCGGATATTCTAATGTTGATAATCCGGATATCGTGGTTTCTGTCATCGTCGAGGATGGTGGTACCGGAAGCGAGGCGGCAGTGCCGATCGCGGCGGATGTCTTTGATGCATATTATTTTGACTGATCGAATAACGATTAAGGTTGCCAGTTTGTCCAAAAAGAGTTATACTATTAACAGTTCAGTGTATGAAACTTACAGTTACTGTGAACGGAGTGAACAGTAACAACTCACACGCAGTACAGGAGGAAATTGCAACATGATAGAAGCAACGAGCTGTGGCGGTGTGGTAATTTATCGTGGCAAGATACTGGCACTTTACAAGTCTTATAAGAACCGTTATGAAGGCTGGGTGCTGCCAAAGGGAACTGTAGAACCAGGTGAGACGCATATTCAGACAGCACTTCGGGAAGTGCAGGAAGAATCTGGCGTGAAGGCTACCGTAGTCAAGTATATCGGCAAGAGCCATTATAATTTCACAGTTCCGGAGGATATCGTTACAAAGGAAGTACATTGGTATCTGATGACGGCTGATAATTATCATAGCAGACCTCAGAGAGAAGAGTTTTTTGTGGATTCCGGGTATTACAAATTCCATGAGATCTATCATCTGCTTCGTTTCTCGAATGAGAAGCAGATCGTGGAGAAGGCTTACCAGGAATATCTGGAACTACGGAGTCAGGGACTCTGGGGCAAACAGCGCAGAGATTGAGCATAACTGTTCAGATTCTCTGCATGGAAGATGTACAATAGGGCTGTGTTTCTGACGCAGCCCTGTTTAGATTCCGAAAAAAAGGAAATCCTCTATAATAACAGCCGAAGGAGAAGCAAGCGATGCTGAAATGGTGTAAGGATCTTCGCATTGGCGAGGGCGTAAAGAGAGCAGATAAGATCCGTCGTAAACTGAATCATGGGAAGATCGTGCCGGGTGTCTATCTTATCACTTTTTCAGAAAATCCACGGAACCTTCTGGAGATCATACCGGCTCTGACAATGATCCAGCAGAGTGCTGCAGACATCTGTCCGGAGATCATCGGACTTGCCGGCGATAAGGACGAGGCTGTGGATATGGTTGTGGAGATCATTCAGGAAGTCTACGATGCGACAGGAGATTTCCGGATAGAAGAATATTGGAAGAACAGGTGATGCCATGCTACATATCTTGTGGATGATCATAAAATTTATATTGATCCTTATAGGGATAATACTGGGGCTGATCCTGTTTGCACTGCTGCTGATTTTATTCTGTCCTGTAAGGTATCGGGCAGAAGGGACGAAGGAGGCCGGTTCCTTCCGCACTGCCAGTGGGCGGGCGAAGGTAAGCTGGCTGTTTGGCGGTATCTCATTTTCTCTTGGGTTTCAGAATGGACAGACGGTATCGGATTTCCGGTTATTTGGGATCCCTGTCATGAAAGTCCTGAAGAAACTGAGGAACCGTAAGAACAAGAAGAAAACAGATCCTGACATGGATGATGAGATAGAGTACAGTGAGACTGATGAGGACAGCACTGGAAATGCGACTTATATAGAAGCGAAAGAACTTTCTCGGGATGAGACAAAGCACAGCCGGGAAGTAGTAGAGACCCCGCAGGCATCCTGGCCGGAGATGGAAACATCCGAAGAAGATCTGTCAGATCCGGATATCGAGAAAGAACGCAAATGGCAGCAGACAGCAGAGAAACTTAAGAATCTGTTTTATGATCTGGGGAATAAAGCCAGAAGGATCTGGGACAAAATAAAAGCAGTCTATCGGAGGATCATGAAGATCCCCGCAGATCTGGAGAATCTCTCCCGAAAGAAGGATGCGCTTTGTGACAAGATTGACTGGTGGAAAGCATTTATCGGACATCCACGTACACAGAAAGCCATATCTCTTGTCAAAACCAGGGCATTTCGTCTTTTGCGGCATGTATTTCCGACGAAAGTGGAGGGAGAACTTGTATTTGACTGCACAGATCCGTCGATCACGGGCTCTGTACTTGCAGTCCTTGGAACGACGATCCCGCTTCACAGAAACTGTATCCGTGTCATGCCGCTTTTTGAGAACCGGAATGTTCTCTATGGAAATGTGAATCTGAAGGGCAGAGTATACGGGATCATGCTGGTTAAAACAGCCATAGAGCTGTATTTTGATAAAAATATAAAATACGTCATCAGACGATGGAAACATAAATAAAGGAGGACTGGTGTTATGTCAGGTGAAAACAATTTTAAGGATACTGTAAATTCTCTTTTTAAAGGAATGGATGCATTTATTTCTGCCAAGACAGTTGTCGGAGATGCGATCCATGTCGGAGATACGATCATCCTTCCGCTGGTGGATGTTTCCTTCGGCGTAGGAGCAGGGGCTTTCGAGGGTGACAAGAAGAGCAACGGCGGCGGTGGAATGACCGGTAAACTGACCCCAAGTGCCGTCCTGGTCATCCAGAATGGAACTACCAAACTCGTCAATGTCAAGAATCAGGACGGACTCACCAAAGTCCTCGATATGGTTCCGGATTTTGTAGACAGATTTGCCTCTGGATTCGGCAAGAGTGATGACACAGAAAGTGAGACAGAGATTTAAATAAAAAGTAAGAGATATATCAAAGAGCTTTATCGTGCAGGTGCGGTAAAGCTTTTTGTATTCCACAGGGGTTTTGGGCATAAGATATTATGAGACCATAAGATGAGGGTAAGAGTGTGGGAAGACTTCTGGGATTGATGATTTTCTGCATAGGGATAGGAATTGTGATCGGCATGCTGATACAGGAGAATGTGGTCATTATTGTCACAGCCGGGCTTTGCCTTCTCTGTGGTTATCATATGTTCTGCCATTAACAATGAAAACAGATGTTTTACAGCTTTGTTTATTGTAAAACGAAAAAGAGGCACGGGAAAATTCCCGTGCCCTGCTTGGTCGTTCATACATAATTCGGAATTATGCTCTCTCAACTTTTCCGGATCTCAGACAAGAAGTACATACATACATCTTCTGTGCACCGCCGTTAGCTGTTTTAACTTTAACGGATTTTACATTGGATTTCCACATTTTATTGGATCTTCTATGGGAATGACTTACATTATTTCCGAAATAAGCACCTTTTTCACAAACTGCGCATTTAGCCATGATAGCACCTCCTTGACGCTTTTTTTCAACAGATTTTATTCTACCAGATGAAGCCAGGTTTTGCAAGTAAAAAAATAGAAAATCTCAAAATATTCTTCAAAAGGGCAAAAACAAGGTAAAATATAGTTGTTTTCAGACTATATATTATAAGTATGAAACCGGAACGACAGAGATGAGGAATATTGTAAATATGTAAAAAATGTTATAAAATATGGTAAAAATGAAAAAACGTGTGAAATAATATCTTATTTCAAAATTTAATTATAAAAACACAGATAATTAAAAAAATAATAGTAAAATCACTTGAATTATAGGGATGGGAGTGTTAATATAGAATTAAGCAATACATCTTTTTTATCTATGGCAATGTTGCCGTCTGTTTTTTTCTAGAAACATTTCAGAAATCCCTGTTTTTCATCGGATCAGGTCAAAAGCAGGGAGCTGAAATATCAAGAAGAAAAATGCTATCGTGTATGAGCTGGCTGGAGATCAAATCCGACCAGCTTCTTTTTATATTAGAAATCATGAGAACAGCCCATGTCGAAATTAAACATTGTCTTATCCAAAAAAACGGGTTATAATATATTTATATAATAATTTTTTATGGAGGTCACTATATGAATGGACGTATAGATTCCGGCTTAGGGCAGATCGTCATTGATACAGACGTTATTGCTACCTATGCGGGCAGTGTGGCAGTTGAATGTTTCGGGATCGTAGGAATGGCAGCAGTCAGCATGAAGGACGGACTGGTCAAGCTGCTTCGTATGGAAAGCCTGAAACATGGTATCAGTGTCAAGATCACAGAGGACAACAAGATCCGCCTGAATTTCCATGTGATTGTAGCGTATGGCGTAAATATCAGTACGATCGCCGATAACCTTGTCAGCAATGTGAAGTACAAAGTAGAGGATTTCACTGGCATGGAGATCGACAAGATCAATATTTACGTAGAAGGCGTTCGCGCAATAGACTAAGGAATCAGAGGAGGAACACGTGTTGAATATAAAAACCATCGATGCCAGTGTGCTTTCCAGAATGTTCCTGGCAGGAGCCAAGAATCTGGAAGCAAAGAAAGAATGGATCAATGAATTAAACGTATTTCCGGTACCAGACGGAGATACAGGAACCAATATGACAATGACGATCATGTCAGCAGCTGCAGAGGTAAGTGCACTGACAGATCCGGATATGGAGACTCTTGCCAAGGCGATCTCTTCCGGTTCTCTCCGTGGAGCCAGAGGAAACTCAGGTGTTATCCTTTCCCAGTTACTTCGAGGATTCACCAAGAGCGTTAAGAAAGCTAAGGAACTCGATGCACTTGCAGTTGCAGCAGCTATGGACCGTGCAGTAGAGACTGCATACAAGGCAGTTATGAAACCGAAGGAAGGAACCATCCTCACTGTAGCCAGAGAAGCAGCACTCAAGGCTGCAGAGATCGCTCCGGAAGCAGAGGAACTGCAGCCGTTTTTTGAGGAAGTTTTTGCACACGCAGAGGCAACTCTGGCAAAGACACCGGAGATGCTTCCTGTTCTTAAGGAAGCAGGTGTTGTAGACTCCGGTGGACAGGGTCTCCTTGAAGTTTTAAGAGGTGCCATTGACGGCTTCCTCGGCAAAGAAGTAGATTATTCCGACTTTGAGAAGACTGCGGGACCAGCAGTGACCAAGATCTCTCCACAGGCAGAGGCTGATATCAAATTCGGTTACTGTACAGAATTCATCATCCTTCTGGACAAAACGCTTCCGATCGAAGAAGAACACAAATTCAAGGAATTCCTGACTTCCATCGGTGATTCCATCGTTCTCGTTGCAGACGATGAGATCGTCAAAGTCCATGTGCACACCAATCATCCGGGACAGGCGATCGAGCGTGCACTGACTTATGGAGCCCTTTCCCGTATGAAGATCGACAACATGCGCGAAGAACATCAGGAAAAACTTATCAAAGACGCAGAGAAACTTGCCAAACAGCAGGCAGAAGAAGAGAAGAAACAGGAACCGGCAAAGGAAGTTGGCTTCATCGCAGTGTCCGCAGGTGATGGACTCACAGACATCTTCAAAGAACTTGGTGTAGACTATCTGATCGAGGGCGGTCAGACCATGAATCCAAGTACTGAGGATATGCTGAACGCGATCGACAAAGTCAATGCCAAGGCGATCTACATCCTTCCTAATAATAAGAACATCATCCTCGCGGCAAACCAGGCAAGAGATCTTACTGAGGACAAGGAGATCATCGTTGTTCCGACCAAGACGGTTCCACAGGGAGTTACTGCTCTCATCAGCTACGTTCCGGAGAAATCTCTCGAGGAAAACACCGAAGAGATGACCGAGGCGATCGCAAGAGTCAAGACTGGCCAGATCACCTATGCAGTCAGAGATACCAGGATCGAGGATAACGAGATCCATGAGGGAGATATCATGGGTATTGGTGACAAGGGAATCCTTGCAGTCGGAAGCGGCAAAGAAAAAGTTGCAGAGGATACCGTAGCAGCCATGATGACAGATGATGCTGAGGTTATCAGTGTTTATTATGGCGCAGATGCTTCCGAGGAGAAGGCAGAGGAACTCGCAGCTACTCTGGAAGAGAAATATCCGGACTGTGAAGTAGAAGTAAACTATGGCGGACAGCCGATCTATTACTACATCATTTCTGTTGAGTAGGACAAATGGCACAGAGTTTAAGAACCCTAAAAGGTGTAGGAGAGAAGACTGAGAAGCTTTTCCAGAAGGTTGGTATTTACGATACCGACGATCTCCTGCACTACTATCCAAGAAATTATGATGAATATGAAACGCCGGTAGATATCGCAGAGCTTAAGGAGGAGACGGTGCAGGCCGTCTCCGCTGCGGTATGTTCCGGCGTTTATGTTAATTCCGTGAGGGGCAGACAGATCATCTCCGTAAACATCGCTGACCAGAGCGGGAAATTTCCTGTGGTCTGGTTCAATCTTCCATATTTGAAGAAAACCCTCAGGAAAGGAAGCTGGTTTGTTTTCCAGCCGATATACGGACTGACAGCAGGACTTTCTAACAAGACCGTCGTCAAAATGGTCACACAGCTTCTGGAAACACTTCCGATGCAGAGTGAATACCTCCCGGAAGAACTCAAAGAACGCTACAGACTTGCAGACATCAACTACGCACTCAAGACCATCCATTTCCCAAAAAACAAAGAAGAACTGCTTGTTTCCAGGAAACGCCTTGTTTTTGACGAATTTCTTCTTTTTATCATTTCTGTAAGGCGAATGAAAGAAAAGGCAGAGGAGACTCCGAACTGTTTTCCAGTCAAAGAAACCTGGCTGACAGAGGAGGTCATTGAGCGTCTTCCCTATTCACTTACGAATGCACAGCTTAACGCCTGGCACGAGATTGAGCGCGACCTTGCCGGAAGAACGATGATGTCCCGGCTTGTACAGGGAGATGTTGGAAGCGGCAAGACGATCCTCGCATTTCTTGCGATGTTCCTTGTGGCAGATAATGGCTATCAGGCAGCCCTGATGGCACCGACCGAAGTCCTTGCAAGACAGCATTACGAAGGATTCCTGAAACTGATGGAAGAACAGGGACTTTCTTTCCCGACCGTTCTTCTGACCGGTTCTGATACAGCAAAAGAAAAACGTATCGCCTACGAACGCATTGCCTCCGGAGAAGCTGCTATCATCATCGGTACGCATGCGCTGATCCAGGAAAAAGTCGAATACGCAAACCTTGCCCTGGTCATTACAGATGAGCAGCACCGTTTCGGTGTCAAACAGAGGGAAGCCCTGACAACGAGAGGAAATCCGCCTAATGTCCTTGTCATGAGCGCAACACCGATCCCGAGAACACTGGCGATCATCCTCTACGGAGATCTTGATATCTCCGTGATCGATGAACTTCCGGCAAAGCGTCTCCCGATCAAAAACTGCGTTGTCAATACTTCATACCGCCCCAAAGCCTACTCCTTCATAGAGAAACAGGTGCGCCAGGGCAGACAGGCATACGTTATCTGTCCGATGGTAGAGGAGAGCGAGGGCATGGATGCAGAAAACGTCCTCGATTATACGCAGAAGCTTAAAGAAAACCTTCCATCTGACATTCGGATCGAATACCTCCATGGCAAGATGAAACCCAAAGAAAAGAACCGTGTGATGGAGTCTTTCGCAGCCGGCGAGATCCAGGTGCTTGTCTCAACAACGGTCGTTGAGGTAGGTGTGAATGTGCCGAATGCCACTGTCATGATGGTTGAAAATGCCGAACGTTTCGGTCTTGCACAGCTTCACCAGCTCCGCGGCCGTGTAGGACGTGGAGAATACCAGTCTTACTGTATTTTTATCCAGGGAAATCAGGATCAGATTTCGAAACGTCTGGAGATCCTGAACAAATCAAATGATGGCTTTTATATCGCAGGCGAAGACCTCAAACTCCGTGGCCCCGGCGACTTGTTCGGGATCCGTCAGAGTGGTGATATGGAATTTCGGATCGGTGATATCTACAACGATTCCACGATCCTCAAAGAAGCCAGCGAAGCGGCAGAAGAGATCCTTTCCCTGGACCCGGAACTTGATCTTGAACAGCACAGATCTTTGAGAGAACGGATGGAACATTACAGCCAGAATGCGACAGAAAACATCGCCCTCTGAAAAGAAAATATTGCCAAACCCGGGAAAACGTGGTATTTTAGTACCGTAAAAAATATTTTTCACCTTGTAAGGAGGCTATTATGGCTACAAGAACAACGACAAAAAAGGCAGAACCTAAGACAACAACTGCGAAGACGGCTATCGAAAAAGAGGCTCCTGCAAAGCTCGCTGCAGAACCGGAGACAAAAGAGCCGGTCAAAGCAACAGTAACCGAGAAAACAACTGAAGAAGTAAAAACACCTGCAAAGAAGACAACCAGAAAGAGAACTGCTGTCAAGAAGACAACCGAAGAAAAGACAACAGAGAAGAAAACCACTGCGAAGAGAACAACCAGAAAAGCAGCTGCAAAGAAAGCAGAAGCAACTACAGAAGTATTCGTACAGTGGCTTGGCAAAGAGATATATGCAAAGGATGTTGTTGAAAGCATCAAAAAGATCTGGACAGAAGAGATGGGCAGAAAAGAATCAGAACTTGAAGACTTAAAAGTATATATCAAACCAGAAGACAATGGGGCACACTATGTCATCAATGGTGATATTACAGGATTTCTTGGATTATAAGAACAATAAAAAGCTCAGATGATCTGTTCATCTGAGCTTTTTGACCCTTTCAGGCAGAGAGATAAAGATTAATACTGACCGCCCTGGCTTCCGGAAGACATCTGTCTTTCCTGCTGCTCGATCATTTTCTTTACCATATATCCACCGACAGATCCGTTCTGTTTGGATGTCAGGTCGCCGTTGTATCCGTCTGTCAACGGTACTCCCAGCTCTGTTGCTACCTCGTACTTGAACTTGTCGAGTGCGCCTTTTGCTTCAGGCACTGCTGCTTTGTTAGATGAACGACTTGCCATGATCCATTTCCTCCTTTTGCATCCTGCAGTCTGTCTGAAGACTGCTTTTTCTGAGTTGTTGTAACGAAGATGACCGGCCAGTTTCTGTATGTACCATGCTTTTGCCGGTCATCATACATCACTGGTTCCGTTCGCCTTTGTTACGATGTTAGTATGTGGAGGAACGGTGAATTTAAACTGGTAAGTTCTGGTGGTTACAGCGTTGTCTCAAGCATGAGATCTTTCAGCTTCTTCTGCAAATGATCTTTCAGTTTCCGGTGCTGCTCCTGGGAAAGATCCGGGTCTTCGAGAAGAAGTCTTTCAGCAGCGGCATTTGCTTCCTGCAACAGTGCTGCATCCTGAAAAACGTCAGCAATCTTAAAATCAAGCACCCCGCTTTGCCGTATACCGAACAGATCTCCCGGTCCGCGGAGACGGAGATCTTCATTTGCAATATAAAAACCATCATTGGAATGATTCAGGATCTCCAGCCGTTCTTTTGTCTCTTTTGACCTGGAGGCGGTCATGAAAATGCAGTAGGACTGATATTTTCCACGGCCAACCCGCCCGCGGAGCTGATGGAGCTGGGCAAGACCGAAACGTTCTGCATTTTCAATCATAATGACGGTTGCATTTGGCACATCGATACCGACTTCTACAACGGTTGTGGATACAAGAACCTGGATCTCATTCCGTCCAAAAGCAGTCATGATCTCATCTTTTTCTTTTTCTTTCATTTTTCCATGCAGATAGCCGACACGGATGGAAGGCCCAAGGATCTCCTGAAGCATCTGACTGTAATCGGTAACATTTTCAGCATCCAGATTTTCGCTTTCTTCTACCATAGGGCAGATTACATAGCACTGCCGCCCCAGTTCTGTCTGCTGCCTGATAAAAGCGTAAGCTTTTGGACGGTAGCCTGTATCAACCACGCAGTTTTTGATCGGAAGACGGTTCATAGGGAGTTCATTGATCACGGAAATATCAAGATCTCCGTAAAGAATGATTCCCAGAGTCCGTGGAATAGGTGTTGCACTCATGACGAGAATATGTGGTGTAAGACCTTTGCCTGCGAGTTGTTCCCGTTGTCTGACACCAAAGCGGTGCTGCTCATCGATGACCACGAGCGACAGATGCTTGAACGCAACGTTATCCGAAAGCACCGCATGGGTGCCAAAGAGCACGTCAAGCTCGCCCGATTCCAGCTGGGCATGGATGCGCTCGCGCTCTGCGGCCGGCGTGGCGCCCGTCAGAAGCGCCCAGGACATGCTGGCCTGCGAGAGTAGAGGGCCGGTCTTATCGGCATATTGGCGCGCCAGCACGCCCGTGGGCGCCATAACGCAGGCCTGGGTACCGCTATCGGCAGCCACAGCCAGCGCGCAGGCAGCAACGGCGGTCTTGCCGGTACCGACATCGCCCAGCAGCAGCCGGTTCATCACTCGCCCGCCATCGCACATATCATGCAGGATGTCTTGGAACGCGGCCTCCTGCTCGTCGCTCAGCGAAAACGGCAGGGCTTGCTTGAGCACGGCCAGGTGCTCGCCCGCGGTGTGGGCATAGGGCACCACATCGACCAGGCCGCCGTCGTTGCGTAGACGCAGCGCCAGCTGCAGGTAGAGGCACTCCTCGTAGGCAAGCCGTGCGCGCGCGATATCGCGCTCGGCCATACTCGAGGGAAAGTGGATTGAACGAAGCGCACGGGCATTGCTCATGAGCTTGCGCTTTGCGCGCAGCGGTGCCGGGATGGGATCAAAGGGATTGCCGACGAGCTCAAGAGCACCGCTCACGATGCGGCGCATCCATGCCTGGCTCACCCCATCGCTCACATAATGGACCGGCAAAATGGTACCCGCGGCACGACCACCCTCAAGCTTTTCAAAATGCGGCGAGGCCATCTGCTTAAAGCCGTAGGCAAACTCGACCTTGCCCATCACGGCCAGGCGATCGCCCCGCTTAAGCTGCTGGGCAATCCAGGGCTGGCGGAAAAAGGCGACCTGCAGCACGCCCGTGTCATCCACGAGCGATACCTCGGTCACCTGCATGCGCGGACGAGGCTGCTTTTGAACAATGCGATCGACCGTGGCAATGATGGTACACACGGCACCGATGGGCGCCATCTCGATGGACCAAGAGCGGGTGAAGTCCAGATATCGATGCGGGATATGGAGAAGGAGGAATTCCCAGACGGCGAAGGGCCTCCTCACGTTTACCCGAAACATATTTGAGTCGCGCGATATCCTCGCCGAGCGCATTGCTCTGGGCAAAGCGCTCCGAGACGCGCGGCACGGAGCATAGCTCGGACATGTTCAGATGCCTACTCGATCGAGAAAATCACGGGATAAAGCGGCTGCTCGCCACGATGGGCGTCGACCTCCAGGTCGGGCTGAGCTTCCTCGATGGCGTCGACGATCTCCTGGAACGCCTCGTCGGACAGCTCCTCGCCGGCCAGAATCGTCAGCGCGTCGCCCTCCTCTTCCTCCTGCATACGGTTGATGCAATCGAGCGTGACCTGCTTCACGTCAGAGCCGACCACATCGATGGAGCCGGCAATGATGCCCATGACGTCACCGGAGTGAATCGGAGAGCCGTCCGAGGCGCTGGAGTCGCGCACGGCGCGGGTGACCTCGCCATCGCGGACCTCGCTGATGGCGTCGACCATAGCGGCAACAGCATCCTCGAGCTCGGAATCGGGCAGGACCGCGAACAGCGCAGAGAAGGCCTGCGGGACGGTCTTGGTGGGAACGACGGCGACCTTCTTGTCGGTGCAGGCAGAAGCTGCGGCCTCGGCAGCCATGCGGATGTTACCGTTGTTGGGCAGGATGATGACCGAGGTCGCGTTGACCTGGTCGACGGCGCCCAGCAGGTCGGCGGTCGAGGGGTTCATGGTCTGGCCACCCGAGACGATCACGTCAACGCCGAGGGACTTGAGGATGTCGGCCTCGCCGGAACCGGCGGCAACGGCGACAAAGCCCAGCGCCTTGGCGGGCTCGGCAGCCTTCTCCTGGTCCTCATGA
>OHYB01000971.1_pt1 | contig 12000 bp, 7 predicted proteins | sample 1580181 | NCBI WGS metagenome assembly OHYB01 (sample SAMEA3882510, study PRJEB24775) | human gut metagenome | biome: human-associated habitat; feature: intestine environment; material: feces | place: Netherlands | collected 2009/2010
CCTGAATGGAATCACATTAAAGATTGCAGACACGGCCGGTATCCGCCAGACAGAAGACATCGTGGAAAAGATCGGCGTATCCAAGGCAAAAGAAATGGCAGCAGATGCAGATCTGATACTTTATGTAGTAGATTCCTCAGTACCATTGGATGAAAACGATGAAGAGATCATAAAAATTTTGCAAGAGAAAAAGACAATTGTCCTCTACAGTAAGACAGATCTTAAATCGGCTATAGATATAGAATATTTAAAAAGTAAAATAGACCAGCCAGTGATACCGATTTCGGCAAAAGAAGAAACCGGAATTACAGACCTGGAAGAAAAAATCCGGGAAATGTTCTTCAGTGGAGAGATCAACTTCAATGATGAAGTTTATATCACAAATGAACGGCATAGGCAGGAGCTTTTAAAAGCTGTGGAAAGTCTTTCTCTGGTAGAAAATAGTATAGAAAGCGGAATGCCCGAAGATTTCTATTCCATAGATCTGACAGATGCATATGAGAGTTTGGGAAGGATCCTTGGAGAATCACTGGGGGAAGATCTTGTTAATGAGATATTCTCTAAATTTTGTATGGGAAAATAGTGTCCATATAAAAAAATAAGAATCCTGTCAGGGGAAAATAAACTAATCAAATTTATAAAGAAATAAAGAAAAAATAAAAATATATACGAGGAGAAAAAGCATGAAAAATCTGGAACAGTTTTTCGACATCATAGTAGTAGGCGCCGGCCACGCAGGCTGCGAAGCATCACTGGCATGCGCCCGCTTAGGGCTCAACACAGTCATGTTCACAGTCAGCGTAGACAGCATCGCCCTTATGCCCTGCAACCCCAATGTAGGCGGCAGCTCCAAAGGCCATCTCGTCCGTGAGCTGGATGCTCTTGGTGGGGAAATGGGTAAAAACATAGACAAAACCTTCATCCAGTCCAAAATGCTCAACCAGTCCAAAGGCCCTGCAGTCCATTCCCTTCGTGCACAGGCCGATAAACAGGCCTACAGTACAGAAATGAGAAAGACACTGGAAAATACAGAGAACTTAACCATCCGCCAGGGTGAAGTGACCGAGCTTCTGGTAGAAGACGGGCACATCACCGGTGTAAAAACCTTCTCAGGAGCCACCTACCACGCAAAAGCTGTAGTCCTCTGTACAGGAACCTACCTCAAGGCCCGCTGCATTTACGGCGACGTCAGCAACTATACAGGACCGAACGGCCTTCAGGCAGCCAATTACCTTACGGATTCCCTGAAAAAGCTGGGGATCGAAATGTTCCGCTTCAAAACAGGAACTCCGGCCAGAATCGCCGGAAACACCATTGATTATTCTAAGATGGAAGAGCAGTTCGGAGATGAAAGAGTCGTACCGTTCTCTTTTTCCACAGACCCGGAAGCTGTACAGATCGAGCAGAAATCCTGCTGGCTGACCTATACAAACGAAAAAACACACGAGATCATCCGTGCAAATCTGGACAGATCCCCCCTTTATTCCGGAATGATCGAAGGAACCGGACCACGTTACTGTCCGTCCATTGAGGATAAAGTAGTTCGTTTTGCAGACAAAAAACGCCATCAGGTATTTATCGAACCGGAAGGTCTTTACACAAATGAAATGTACATCGGCGGAATGTCCAGCTCCCTGCCGGAGGATGTTCAGTACGAGATGTACCATTCCGTACCGGGTCTGGAGAACGCCAGGATTGTAAAAAATGCTTACGCTATTGAGTATGACTGCATTAATCCGCGCCAGCTCTATCCCACACTGGAATTCAAAAAGATCAAGGGCCTTTTCAGCGGCGGACAGTTTAACGGAAGCTCCGGATATGAGGAAGCAGCCGCTCAGGGCCTCATAGCGGGAATTAATGCAGCTATGGAGGTAAAAGGCCGGGAACAGCTGATTTTGGACCGCTCAGAGGCATATATTGGCGTTCTCATCGATGATCTGGTAACAAAGGAGAACCATGAGCCGTACCGAATGATGACAAGCCGTGCTGAGTACCGTCTGCTCCTCCGCCAGGACAACGCAGATCTTCGTCTTCGTAAAAAAGGCTGGGAGGTCGGCCTGATCGATGATGAGACATACCATAAATTACAGGAAAAAGAGCGCCGGATCCAGGAAGAGATCGAGAGAGTGGAACATGCAACCGTAGGTGGTTCTGCAGAGGTACAGAGCCTTCTGGAATCTCTGAACAGTACCCTTCTGAAATCCGGAACCACCATTGCAGAGCTGATCCGTCGGCCGGAGCTTAACTATAAGGTGCTTGCACCCATCGATAAAGAAAGACCGGAGCTTCCGGAAGATGTATGTGAGCAGGTAGAGATCAACATCAAATATGATGGCTACATCCGCCGTCAGATGAAGCAGGTAGAGCAATTTAAGAAACTGGAGCAGAAAAAGCTTCCGGAAGACATTGATTACGAAGATGTAGGAAGCCTCCGCATTGAGGCACGCCAGAAGCTGGAAGCCTACAGACCGGTGTCCATCGGCCAGGCGTCCCGTATTTCCGGTGTATCCCCGGCTGACATTTCCGTGCTTCTTGTATATCTGGAAAGCAGATCCGGACATAAACACGGATAATACAACGAATAACAATAAAACACAGAAAATAAGAGAGGAAGCTGCATGTACAATTTAGAAATCCTGGAAAAAGGCTGCGAGGAGCTTGGGATCACACTCAGTGACACGCAGAAAAACCAGTTTATCCGATTCTACGAATATCTTGTAGAAAAAAACAAAGTCATGAACCTCACCGGTATCACAGAATTTGACGAGGTTCTCGTGAAACATTTCCTGGACAGCCTCTGCTGCGTCAAGGCTGTAGATATGGGTAAGATAAAAACCGTTATGGACATCGGAACCGGCGCCGGATTCCCGGGTGTTCCCTTGAAGATTGCCTTCCCGGAGGTGGAAGCCTGCCTTCTGGACTCCCTCAATAAAAGAGTAAAATTCCTGGAAGAAACCTTTGCGCTCCTGGGCCTGGAGGGGATTTCCGCCATTCACGGAAGAGCTGAAGAATATGCAAAAAACAAAGCCTACAGAGAAAAATATGATCTCTGCGTATCCAGAGCAGTATCCGGACTTGCAACCCTGTCTGAATACTGTCTCCCGTATGTAAAAGTCGGAGGGCTTTTTGTCTCCTATAAATCCGGTTCTGTAAAGGAAGAAGCAGAAGCAGCAGAGAAAGCAGTAAAGATCCTTGGTGGAAAGATCAGGGATATTCAGTACTTTGACCTTCCGGGATCTGAGATTGGCCGCTCCCTGGTCATTATCGAGAAGGTAAAGAACACCCCAGGCAAATATCCGAGAAAAGCCGGAACACCGCTCAGAGAGCCACTGGCATAAGTTACCTCCTGTCGAACAAAGTCAAAATCTGTCCGACAGGAGATTTTTTTGTCCGGGAGTTTCACAAAATTATCACAAATTTATCCTACTTTTATCACAAATTACTTTTACACTATAATCCGATAGAGATGCCCCTGGATTTCCCCCATTCTCTGTTTCATCCAGGGGCATTTTCTATTGGTATTGAAAAGACGCCAGAGTCAAGGGCTTCAGTTTCAGGACCTTTTGCCTCTGGCATCTTATAAAATGGGAAATCGATAATTAAAAAAAGTATTTCCCTGAGAATAAAAGGAGGAGAGTAAAGTGATCGAAGTAAGTAATCTGGTCAAAAAGTATGGCGATCATACTGCAGTTGACCATCTTTCCTTTCAGATCGAAAAGGGGAAAATTTACGGATTCCTGGGCCCCAACGGTGCAGGAAAATCAACAACTATGAACATGATCACAGGATACATTGCTTCCACAGAAGGAAAAGTGATGATCGATGGTCATGATATTCTGGAGGAACCGGAGGCAGCCAAGAAATGTATCGGCTATCTGCCGGAAATGCCGCCGCTCTATTTTGACATGACTGTTCTTGAGTACATGAAATTTGCGGCTGATCTGAAAAAAATCCCAAGAAACCAAAAAGACAAGCAGATAAAAGAAGTCATGGATATGGTAAAGATCACAGACATGAAAGACCGTCTGATCAAAAACCTTTCCAAAGGTTATCGCCAGAGAGTGGGTCTTGCACAGGCAATCCTGGGATATCCTGAAGTGATCATCCTGGATGAGCCGACAGTAGGACTTGACCCGAAGCAGATCATCGAGATCCGTGACCTGATCAAAGGCCTGAAGCAGAAGCACACGGTTATCCTAAGCTCCCATATCCTTTCCGAGGTAAGAGCAGTGTGTGATTATGTTCTGATCATTTCCCATGGAAAGCTGGTAGCCAGTGATACACCGGATAATCTGGAACGTCTGGCAGCAGGCTCCAACAGCCTCCTTATGAAGGTAAAAGGCGAGAAAGACACGATTCGAAAAGCTCTGGAAACGATCGAAGGCGTAACCGGAGTGGAAATGTCCTATGACAGCGATGAAAAATTGTGGAAAACAAAACTTTCCATTCAGGAAAATGTGGATATCCGTGAAAAAGTCTTCTACGCTATGGCAAAAGCGAACTGTCCGATCTACGAGATGCAGGTTAAGAGAGTTTCCCTTGAGGATGTATTCCTTGAGCTTACCGAAGGAGAGAAAAAATCCGCCGGAAAACCGGAAAGCTCACAGTGGAAACCGGTAGAAGACAGATCATCGGAAGAAGAAAAAACTCAGGAAGAAAAAAACGGGGAACCAGAGAAGGCTTCTGATGAGAAAGAGGGGGATCAGTCATGACAGCGATTTTTAAAAGAGAACTGAAAAGCTATCTGACCTCCATGGTTGGATATCTCTTCATATTTTTTGTCCTGGTGCTGACCGGAATTTATTTTTCCGCATATCAGCTTTCAGGCGGCTATTCAAAATTTGAAACTACCTTAAGCGCACTGACCTTTGTGTTCCTGATCGGTGTGCCGATCCTTTCCATGCGTGTACTTGCAGAAGAGCGCAAGCAGAAAACGGATCAGCTTCTTCTGACCGCACCGGTATCTGTATGGGATATCGTATTTGGAAAATATCTTGCACTGGTAGCTGTGTTTGCCATTCCGGTCGTGATCATGTGCGTTTATCCTCTGATCATGAGTAAGTTCGGAACAATTTCCTATGCTTCCGCATACACCGGAATCCTGGGATTTTTCCTTCTGGGATGCGCGAATCTGGCGATCGGTGTATTTATGTCAGCACTTACAGAAAGCCAGGTAATTGCAGCAGTACTTACTTTTGTATTCCTGTTCGCCTTCTATATGATGAACGGAATTTCTTCATTCTTTTCACAGACCTCCATGTCAACCGCAGTGGCATTCGGACTTCTGATCGTGGCGATCGCGATCATCATTTATACCATGATCAAAAATGTCCTGATCTCTGTAGTGATCGGAGCTGTGGGAGAGATTGCCCTTGTGATCGTATACGTTGTAAAATCCAGTATTTTCCAGGGTGGTATCCAGAAGGTACTGAACGTATTTAACCTGAGCGGACATTATGATAATTTTACAAACGGCGTGTTTGACGTGACAGGAATCGTTTATTTTATTTCTGTTATTGCGATCTGCCTGTTCCTTACCATGCAGTCCATTCAGAAGAGACGTTGGAACTAGGGGGTGAAGGGAAATGAAATTCAGTGAGAAATTTAAGAAAAATAAAGGCGAGGCAGCCGTACCGGAGACCGCACAGGACTCCGGCAAAAAGAAACATAAACCGGATCCGAAAAAGCTGGTAGGCACCATCAGCAAAAAACATATCAAAAATGGTTCCTACAGCATGGCTATGGCAGCTGTCTTTATCGTGATCGTGGTTGTGATCAATATGATCATCGGTGCGATCCCATCCAAATATTCACAGTTGGATGTAAGCTCATCTAAGCTTTACACCATCGGTGATGAAACAAAGAAGGTACTGAAGGCACTGGATAAGGATGTTACTATTTATCAGATCGCGGCAAGCGGTTCTGAGGACGACACGATCTCCAATCTGCTTTCACGTTATAAAGATGAGTCCAAGCATATTAAAGTTGAGGTAAAAGACCCGGTTGTAAATCCGAAATTTGCATCGGAATATACAACCGATGATCTTGCGTCAAACAGCTTGATCGTAGTCTGCGGCGACAGAAACAAGGTTATCAATTACAACGATATGTATTCCTCTTCAGTAGACTATAATACCTGGCAGCAGACTACTACCGGATTTGATGGAGAAGGACAGATCACAAGTGCGATCGGCTATGTGACATCCGAGGATCTTCCGATCATGTACACCTTATCCGGACACGGAGAAAAAGATCTGGATTCCAGCTTTAAAGAAGATATCCAGAAAGCAAACATTGATATCAAGGAGCTGAACCTTCTCACAGAGGGAAAGGTTCCGGATGATGCAGACTGCCTGATGATCGTATCTCCGACCAGCGATATTTCCGAGGAAGAAAAAACAGAACTCCTGGATTATCTGGAGGCAGGCGGAAAAGCTATGATCTTCTCGGATTATACACAGGATGATCTGCCGAACTTTGATGCGGTTCTTGAAAACTATGGTGTAAAGTGTGCCGAAGGAATCGTATTTGAGGGTGATAATCAGCATTATGGAATGCAGATGCCATATTATCTTGTACCAACAGTCAACAGCACAGATGCAAGCTCTGAGACAGCTTCTGCAGGCTCCTACGTACTGGCACCGTATGCACAGGGCATTCAGAAAACAGATGATGTAAGAGATACCGTAACCATCGACAGTATCCTGACAACCTCTGACAAGGCTTACTCCAAAACAAATATGCAGAGCAGCAATATCGAAAAGGAAGACGGAGATGTAGACGGACCGTTTGATCTTGGTGTTGCCATCACTGAGAAACTGGATGATGATAAGGAAACACAGATCGTTTACTACTCCACAGCAAATCTGATGGAGAGCCAGATAAACCAGATGGTATCCGGCGGAAATGAAAAGCTCCTTCTGGAGTCCTTAAACTGGATGACCAGCACAGACGACAGTAATTCCGTTTCTATTCCATCCAAGAGCCTTGAGTCCACAAGCCTGACAGTAACCGATTATGATGCAGCCTTCTGGAAGATCTGTACCATTGGTCTGATCCCGGGAGTATTCCTTGTTGCAGGATTTTTGATCTGGCTTAAGAGGAGAAAAGCATAATGAAAAAATCGACTAAACTTGTTTCAGCAGTTGTTGTTCTGGCAGTTCTCGGCGGCGTTTATGTGGGACTGAACACCTACGTATCCAAAGAAGAAAAGACAGAGAGCAGCGAAGAGGAAAGCAAAACAGAAGTGTTTTCCATGAAAACGGATGACATTAAATCCCTGGAATTTATCGTAGACAAGAAGGAAGTGACCTTTGAGAAAAAAGATGATTCCTGGGTGAAAAAGGATGAGACTGCTTTTCCTGTAAATCAGACAACTCTGGATTCCGCAGCTTCCGCCATCAAAAAGGTGGAAGCGGACAGAGTCCTGGAGGATGTGGAGGATCTTACGGAATACGGACTGGATTCTCCATCGAACACAGTAACCGTTGATACCGCTGACGGGACAACGAAGTTCAACATCGGAGATGAGAATACGTCTACGAATCAGTATTACATTTCCAAGGATGATGATGACAGCACGGTATATGTAGTGGCAGCAGATACAGTGTCTCCGTTTATGGATTCCCTTTACGATTATGCACAGGGAGAAGATTTCCCAACAATTGATTCTTCCACAGTGAAAAAGGTCCAGGTCAGTGAGAATAAAGATTCTTATGTCCTGGAAGAAAATTCCGACGGAGCTACCTGGAATGTTTCCAGTGACGGAAGCAGCGATAAAGAGTCTGCCGATACAACGGCAGCAGGAAATGTAACCTCCGGACTTGGAAGCTTTGCATTTGACCAGTTTGTAAACTACAATGCAGAGGATCTTTCCCAGTATGGCCTTGATAAGCCCTATGCGACGATTACAGTGGATTATCAGGAAGAGGTGAAGAATGACAGCACAGACAGTACAGAATCCGGAGAAAACGATTCTACGGCCTCTGAGAGCGATTCTGAGAGCAGTGACACTACTGACACGGACAGCAGCTCAGAAGATGCAGACAGCAAGACAACCACAGTGGATAAACAGCTTGTCATTTACGTTGGTGATGAGGCAGGAGATGGCAGCAGATATGTAACGATAGATAACAAACAAATCTATACAATGTCAACAGATACATTGAGTGCAGTTATTGACAAGACGCCGTCAGATCTCTGGTCACTGATCGTCAATTATCTGTCTGTAAAAAATCTGGATCAGCTCCAGGTTACTTACGGTGAAACAACAAGTACTGTAAATGTTTCACGTGAAACATCCACAGATGATAACGGAAACGAAAAAGAAACAACAACCTATCAGCTGGATGGTAAGGAAATAGAAAGTACAACCTTTACCACCTTTTACAACAAGCTGATAAACATGGCAGGACAGAAGAGACTGACAGACGCTTATACACCGGCTGCAGACCCGGAGATGACCGCTGTATTCACAGACTCTGACAAGAACCAGACAACCGTTACCTTCTACACATATGACACAAACTATTATGCAGCTGTCGTTGGAGACAAGGTATTTCTTGTAAACAAAATGACAGTAAAAGAAATGTTCAATGCATATGAAACCATGGTAAACGGTGAAACAGAGACAGAAGCCACAGCAACACCAACAGCTGAGGCGGAAAAATAAAATATTAAGAAAATAAATAAAAACACCTCGGAGATCCGCAAACAATAAGGTGATCTCCGAATATCCGTTTGATGATCAGATATTCGGAGACACCACACAGATCAGGATTTTCCGGGGTGTTTTTATGTTGCTGTTATTTTACGGCCCTTACAGATGAATAAGGTCCGTATATTTTTTTACCGTTTGTGATGCGGTATGCACGGATACGGTATTTGGTTGCGGTGCCTGGCTTTTTATCGGTGTAGGTTGTATTTTTTGTATTGCCGATAGCTTTCCAGGTTTTACCCTGAAGACAGTAAATGGTGTAGCATAGGTGATGATTCCGTCTGTTTTTGCGGTCAGTGGATTAGATGCATACCAGGTTGCTTTTCCATTGAAAACCGCAGGCTTGCAGTCAGAAAGAGCTCCGGTTTGTGAGTAGATCTGAGAAGTCATATTGCCGCTTCTTCTGAATCTGACAGGAGTGTTTCTGAACTGAAATCTGCTGCATAGGTCAGGCACGGTGTACTGGCAAGCTTGATTTTCTATAACTGCTATAATTATAGCGTGGAGAATTGACGAGGACAATATAAAAAAACTGTACAGAAGCTCATCTGAGCAACTGTACAGTTTTAATTTTTCTATATCTAACAGAAGGTTCGGGGGAGCTTCTGTCAGTAACTAAGTATTATGCAAGACCTCTTTCTTCCAGCCAGTCGAAGAGAACAACTTTTTCTGCTTTCTTTCTCTTGGTCATGTGATTGAACTGAAGGATCGTCAGGATCGTGAAGATCACTAACAGTGCAACCATTACAATGATGGAAGTGGTAATGCTTCGGCCACCGCTGATCGTTGCACGGAATGCGTCGACCGTATAAGTAAACGGAACGTATGCATGGATCTTTGCAACGAATGAAGGTGAAACCTCAACCGGATAAGTTCCGGCAGATCCTGCAAGCTGAACGACCATGAATACCAGCATCAGGAAGCTTCCTACTTTACCAAGAGTAATGTTGAAGAAGTACATGATAGAGGTAAAGGTCATTGATGTCAGGCAGGCGAAGAGTACGGTTTTGCCCATCTCTGCAGGTGTGAATCCGTTAAATGCACGTAACAGCAGGATCAGGCAGATTCCCTGAAGGATCGCTACCGGATAAAGGACGGAAGCTTTGCTTGCCCACCATGCGAAACCGGATTTCAGTTTGCCTTTATACTGAGCCAGAGGATACATCAGGCAGAATGCCAGTGCGCCGACCCAGAGGCCTACAGACATCATGTAAGGTGCCATTGCGTGTCCGTTATTCGGGACATCGGTAAGTTTTGTTTCATCGTTTACAACAGGAGTTGCGAACATTTTGATCGTTTCATCACTTGCTGAATTGTCTTTTACAGTGGTAGCTCCATCGCTGAGGCTTGTGGTCAGTGTCTTGGAACCGTCTTTCAGTTCTTTCATACCGCTTCCAAGCTTCTTGGAGCCATCATACAGCTGAGAGGAACCGCTCTGGATCTGGGCAGCGCCATCTGCAAGCTGTTTTGCACCATTGTTAAGTGTGCTGTTGTTGCTTACAAGCTTCTCGGTACCGCTGAGAAGTGTTGAGGTACCGTTTGCTAATGTCTTAGTACCGTTTGCAAGAGTAGTAGCACCGCTGGAAAGGGTTTTGGCTCCTGTTGAGAGCTTTTTGGTACCGTCTGTAAGAGCGGAGCTGTTTTCGGAAAGCTTAGCAACACCATCGGTGTAGGTTGTGATTCCGGTTGTCAGTGTTCCGGAACCATCGGCTAATGCTTTTGTTCCATCTGCAAGAGTAGTAGCACCGCTGGAAAGAGCATTGGCTCCTGTTGCCAGTTTCTTGGTGCCGTCTGTAAGAGCAGCACTGTTTTCGGAAAGCTTAGCAATACCATCGGTGTAAGTTGTGATTCCATCTGTCAGTGCCTTAGAACCATCTGCCAGCTGACCTGCACCGGATTTGATATCCGGAAGTGCGCCAGTGATCTGTTTGCCGGCTGTTTTCAGATTCTTTGCACCATCGTTGAGCTGCTTATCATAAGATGTCAGTTGGTCAAATCCATCGTTCAGAGCTTTGATTCCTGCTGCTGCAGCCGGGAAGGCTTCGACTGTGCCGTCTTCCAGAGACTGAAGTCCTGCGGAAACGTTCTTGGTTCCTGTGTTTACAGCCTGTGCACCCTGATACAGCTGGGTAACACCTGCAGAAAGCTGAGCGATCAGATCTGTAGGAAGCTGACTTGTAGCTGCAGATAACTGCTCTGCACCTGCGCTCATGGTTGTTGCACCTGCACTCATCTGGTTTGCACCATTTGTCATGGTTGTTGCACCCTCAGAAAGTGTGCCGGCACCCTGAGTCAGTCCTCCGGAGATCTGAGTCAGTCCGGAAGCTGCTTCGTTAAGCTTGGAAGCAACAGTATTCAGGTTTTCCTGAGTAGAAGAGAGCTGACCGGATACACCAGCTGCAAGCTGTGAAACCTGATCAGAATAGCTGCTCATGTAAGAACCGTCCACGCCAGTCATTCCACCGGCTACGCTGTTTAAAGTGTTGATCACATCATTCAGAGCTGCTGCGGAAATGGTTCCGTCCTCAGAAGCGGTTGCTTGAATCGCCTGAAGCTGTGCTGCTAAATCGGTCATTGTCTGTCCGGCAGTACCGATCTTGGTATTTGCATCAGTAAGTGCTTCCGTTGTCTGCTGTCCGTATCCTGTAAGGATGCTGCTGACCTGATCACCTACCTGTGAGAACTGTGTGCCTGCATTCTGGAGAGCAGGGATCAGACTGTCTGTGATACTGCTGCTGGTCTGACTTGTGATGCCTGCGGCCTGAGTGATATATCCGGCTGCGTTGTTGATTCCGTCTGCGGCATTGTTCATACCAGCTGCAGCACTGTTCATACCAGTTGCGGCTGTGTCCATACCATTCTTTGCGGACGTAAGGCCGGCTGCAAGCTTGTTGATGGATTCCTGTGTTGTTCCCTCTTTCAGAGCAGAAACCTTATCGTTCAGGGATTTCAGTCCGTTTTCCAGCTGCTGTGTTCCGGATATCAGTGACTGTGAGTCATCGGTTCCTTTGGTAACACCGGTATTCAGCTGAGAGATACCATTGGAAACTGTTGTGAGTCCGTCTTCAAGTTTTGCAAGCTCTTTGGCACCGGCTGCGAGTTTGCCAGCACCAGCCACATAGGTGGTAGTTCCATCTGCAAGAGTGTCAGCACCAGCTACATACTGTGTTGCTCCGTCGGAAAGAGTATCAATACCTGCACTTAATGCATTTGCACCGGATTCTAGGCTGCTTGCGCCGGATTTCAGTGTATCAGAATTTTTATTAAGCTCATCCACACCAGCG
>OHYB01000977.1_pt1 | contig 11872 bp, 8 predicted proteins | sample 1580181 | NCBI WGS metagenome assembly OHYB01 (sample SAMEA3882510, study PRJEB24775) | human gut metagenome | biome: human-associated habitat; feature: intestine environment; material: feces | place: Netherlands | collected 2009/2010
TTTATCTGGTACTGGCTGTGGCTCAAGGTTCCCAATAGGATGCCAAAGGAAAACGAGGCCTACCATGAGTTCAAACGCTATTTCGCCGACGACTACGATGGGGATACCGAGGACCTGCTGAAGGAACTCCGCGAATATGCGCAAAGATATGCCAGGTTGTTCCTTGGCAAGGAGAAAGACGATGGCCTGCACCAAGTATTCGGCAGAATCGTAAGCCTTGATGTGAAGCAGATCAGGCCTCTTTTGATGCTGCTTTATTCGGTTTACGAGGGGAATGGACTAGACCGCAATGCGTTTTTACGTATCTGCGAGACTATCGAGTCGTTTCTGTTCAGGCGAGCGGTTTGCGGCAGACTTACCACGGGCCTAAATAATTTCTTTGCCGGCATGTATCGCAATCTCGAGCAGCAGGACGATATAGAGGAGTACGTTACGGCGATGCTCCTTATCCACAGCAGCGGTATGACTGCATACTTTCCGACAGACGAGCATTTTGTCGAGGAGTTTAAGACGCGTGACTGCTACAACCGCTTCTCTAAAAAGCGCTATTACCTGGAACGCATGGAGAACTGGCACCACCCGAAGGAGTCCATCTCAGCCGACGATTACCGGATCGAGCACATCATGCCCCAGACGATCGATGATGAGCACGGCTGGAAGGAATCGCTTGGTGAGAACTGGGAAGACGTCCACGACAGGCTGTGCAACAACTTGGGAAATCTTACGCTGACGGGCTACAACCAGGAGTACTCAAACCGGTCGTTCTCGGACAAGCTCAATCTGCCTGACGTCGGATTTAAGTGCAGCCCGCTCTACCTAAACAAATCGATTGTCTCGCATGAAAAATGGGGTGAGGAAGAGATTGGGCAGCGCGCGGACGAGCTGGCGAAAGAAGCGTGCGAGATATGGAAGTATCCCGACCTTCCGGCAGACGTCGTCGACAAGTACCGTCCTTCTCGTGGGGAGTCTGACGAGGCTCCTGTCTGGACTCTGCAGGAGAACCACCCCACCTTTGCCGAAGGTGGGCTCAACCAGAAGCTTTTCGATGAGGTGCGTGAGTCCGTTCTGAGTGGTAACCCTTCGTGGGAGTCCTACATAGCCAAGTACTATGTAGGCTTCAGGTCGGGCAAGCGAAAACTGCATGCCGTGCTGGAAGGCAGGACTAGCAACGGTGGCTGGATTGCCGTCGGCTTGGCAAAGAGTGTGGATGATCTAACGGATCCAGAGGACATGTGCCAGGACAAGCGTACGCAGGGTGGATTCGGTCCAGGCCTGCCGACCTATGTTGCCCTTCGGAATCCCGATGACATTCCCGCGGTGCTCGATCTTATAAAGCAGTGCTAGGCAAGGGCCGGGAATCTAATTCTCGGCCCTTGCCATCTCGTAATTGCCGATGGCTTATCTGCCCATCTGCACCTCCGCAATCCCGCGCGCTGCGCTCAGCAGCTCGTACTCCCTCTGGCTCCACTGGGGCAGCTTGGCCGCGCGCACGGCGTCGCGGCACAGATCCAGAGACACTTCGGCTCCCTCGCAGAAGCACTCGCGGGCAAAGATGCCCGACCCGCCCGCAACGCACGCGCCATCGGCAAACCGCTCCCAGCTAGACGGCTCACGCGAATCGTCTCCGGGCAGTTTGATCTGCAACACATGCGGGTCACCGGCGGCGCAGAGCTCTTCCTCGAGCACCTGCACCGTAAAACGCATCTGGTGGGAGAGGCTGCTCTTGACCATGGCCGAGGCGTAGCCATTTGGCTTATCCAGAAGATGCATGTGATTCGGTTTGACGACCAGATTGTGGAAGTTGCGCTCGCTGCGCACGGAGAAATTGTCCATACGGACTCCTTTCATCGATGTTGGCAGGGCCACCGTGCCTCTTGGCCGGTTGGCGTCGGGATCGTGGAGCCAACTCTCTACCCCGACTCTGGATAAAACGCGCCCGCTCCTTGCGGGCAAGAGGAAGTCTATCAACGTGTACGGACGGAAATCAAGCGTCGCCTGCGAAATGACGCGTGAACGGCGTTGGTTTTCCAAGTGATTATTCGGCTTTCATTCGGAAAAGTGTCGAAATCAGCCGTGTAAAAGTACGGAAAAGTGTCGAAATAGGCACCTTAAAACTTTGGAAAAGTGTAGTTGGATGACAAAACAGCACTTAGAAGCCGGTGCTGGATGCGGGATCCTGCGGCCGCCTTCAGCTCTCGCTACTCATCGTCTCCGTCGTTGGGGTCGCCCTTGAGGGTGTTGATGTCCAGGTACTGGTTATCGTCCTCTTTTTGCTGGGTTTCCGACTCCGCTTGGGTGGGGCCGCGGAACAGCTGGAATCCCTCAAACGCAATGGCGCCGAGCAGGGCAATGACAATGGCGATAAAGGCAACCTTGACTGCCTGCGGAAATTCCGAGAAACGCAGTGCCTTTTCCTCGGCGTAATATTCGGCGAAGCGCTCTTCGCCCGTGCTTTTGGTATACGCCGGCGCGGACGCGGCCTCCGGGTCATATTCCGGTGCAGGCGTGGCAGCGTACGGATCGTTGAGATAATCGCTCGATGCGGTGCCATAATCTTCGGTCTCGATGCGACCGTTGCCAGCATAGCCATCGGAATAATCGGAATATGCCGCACCGCCCTCATAGTCCGCGGCGCTCGTGTTGGCGGCAAAAAGCGGGTTAACTGGAACATCGAGCGCCGGCATGCCGGTAGAGGTCTCATCCAGATCGGTTGCAGCCCAGGAATCGTAGGCAACCTGATGGGCAACGGGCTCATCGAGCCTTGCGACCGGAGGCTTGCGTGCCGCAGGAACAGGCAACTGCTGGGCGCTGTACATAACAGTGCTGTCGGCCGATTTGCCCTGCGTCGCTGCAGCGAGAAATGCCGCCGTCTCGGACGGGTCGCTTGCGGGGCGGGGAGCGGGCGTGGGCGCCGAAGTGGGTGCGGGCGTAGGCGCGGGTGTCGAAACAGGCGACTGCGCAGGAGTCGGCGCAGATGCGGACTTAGGCGCAAGTGCGGGATTGGGGCTTGACGGGCGAGCCCCGCCGCCCATGAGTTCGTCGGCGGTCCACGGGCGATCATCCATCACGTCGTCAAGGCTCAGCGAAAACAGGTCGTCTTCACCCTCATCGAACATGCGGTGCACATGTCCACCAATTGCCGGAATCAATCCGCGACCGGTGCATGATGCCTTGCTCAACGCCATTCTGTTCCATCCTTTCGAAATACTAATGACATCGATTATATGGAACTTCCCAAGCGGCCCGGTCTTGGATTCGTGCTTTCCAGAACTCGCACCCAAAAGGGGAGGGGCAATCCAGGCGAGCGCCTACTTGTCGCCGGCCGCCGCCTTGGCCTCATTGAGGTAGCTATAGAAGCTGTACTTGGAGATGCCAAAGAACTCGCAGGCGCGCTCGCTCGACTTGGAAATGAGAAAGGCGCCGCGACGGTCGAGGTAGCCAATGGCACGAATGCGCTCGTCTTTGGTCATGAGCGCCGCGGGCTTGCCCACAAACTGCTCGCACTCGTGCAGCAGGTCCTCGAGCAGGTCGCCGATGTTCTTGGTAATGGGCTCGGGCTCGGTGTAGCCCGTGCCGCCGGTGCCGGTAAAAGCGTCGAGCGAACGCTCAAAAGCCTTCATGAGCGTAATGTCAAAGTTAATGCCCAAAATGCCGACGGGTTTGCCCTCATCGTTGCGGATAAAGATCGTCGACGATTTGAGCAGCTTGCCGTCGGCGGTTTTGGTGAGGTATGGCTCGCGGTCGTGCACGTCGGTGGTGCCCTCGTGCATGGACTCAAACACGATATGGCTGGGGCCGTCACCCAGTTTGCGCCCGCTGACGTGGCCGTTTTCGATCACTACGATGGAGTGGTCCACGTCCTCGGTTTCCAGATCGTGGACGACGACTTCGCAGTTGGGGCCAAATTGGAGCGCCAGGCCGTGTGCGAGGCGCTTGTAGAACTCAATCTGTGCGGGGGTCATGGGTGCCTTCCTAAAAATTAGTTTGGGCACACTTTGCCATAAACCACACTTGACCGCAAACAAATCCATCAACAAGGCAATTCATAACCGTTCGGCGGCGAAAAGGTACCGATTACGGCAACAAACAATTTGTTAGGTTTTCCAATCAAAAAGTGTGATAGAACAGTGCTAACAAACTTTTTGTTTGGCATCCACATAAAAGTTCAGTCGCATGAATGGGAATGGGCTGAAACGCGTATGCGGGGGCCGGCAAGAGAGGACTTAAGGAGTTCACCGTATGGCCGATAAGATCCAGTGGACGGGCAACACGATGCCCAAGAGCGATGACAAGCACTTGGGAATCATGAGTCTCGACCACGTGAAGAAGGCCCGTGCCTTCCACCAGTCGTTCCCTCAATATACCGTCACTCCGCTTGCCCGCCTGGACGGTCAGGCTGCGCGCCTGGGCCTGTCCAACCTGTGCGTTAAGGACGAGAGCTATCGCTTTGGCCTCAACGCCTTTAAGGTCCTGGGCGGCTCGTTTGCCATGGCCAACTACATTGCCGACGAGACCGGCAAGGACGTTGCCGAGTGCACCTTCGATTACCTGACCTCCGATCAGCTTGCCAAGGACTTTGGCCAGGCTACCTTCTTTACCGCCACCGACGGCAACCATGGCCGCGGCGTGGCATGGGCTGCCAACAAGCTGGGCCAGAAGGCTGTCGTGCACATGCCCAAGGGTTCCACCAAGCCCCGCTTCGATAACATCGCCGCCGAGGGCGCCACGGTGACCATCGAAGAGGTCAACTACGACGAGTGCGTGCGCATGGCCGCCGCCGAGGCCGATGCCTGCGAGCGCGGTGTCATCGTTCAGGACACCGCCTGGGAGGGCTACGAGAAGATCCCGTCCTGGATCATGGAGGGTTACGGCACCATGGCCTCCGAGGCTGCCGAGCAGCTGCGCGAGATGGCCATCAACCGCCCGACGCACGTGTTTGTCCAGGCTGGCGTGGGTTCGCTCGCCGGCGCCGTGGTGGGCTACTTCACCAACCTGTATCCCGATAACCCGCCCACCTTCGTCGTGGTTGAGTGCGCGCCTGCCGCCTGCCTGTACAAGGGCGCTGCCGCCGGCGACGGCGATCCGCGCATCGTGGACGGTGACATGCCCTCCATCATGGCCGGTCTGTGCTGCGGCGAGCCCAACATTCTGGGCTGGGATATCCTGCGCAACCACACCACCGCCTTCGTGTCCTGCCCCGACTGGGTCACCGCTCGCGGCATGCGCACCCTGGGCGCTCCCGAGAAGGGCGACCCGCGCGTCATCTCCGGCGAGTCCGGCGCTGTGACCACCGGCCTGGTCGAGACTCTCATGCTCGATCCCGAGTACGCCGAGCTCAAGGAGCTCATCGGCCTGGACAAGACGAGCTCCGTGCTCTGCTTCTCCACCGAGGGCGACACCGATCCGGATCAGTACCGTCGCATTGTTTGGGAAGGCGAATATCCCACTTGCTAATCGTTGGGGCGGAGTAAATAGGTATCGCTCCGCCACCTCACAGGTAGATCCCTTCGTTTGAAAGGTTATGAACAATGGCTAAAGAACTCGATTTCGACGCTATCAAGGCTGCTGCTGAGTCTCATCGTGCTGATATGACTCGCTTCCTGCGCGCTATGATCTCCCATCCCTCTGAGTCCTGCGAGGAGGGTGAGGTTGTCGCTTGCATCAAGGCCGAGATGGAGAGCCTTGGCTATGACGAGGTCAAGGTCGACGGCCTGGGCAACGTCATGGGCTTTATGGGCGAGGGCGACAAGATCATCGCCATCGACTCCCACATCGACACTGTCGGCATCGGCAACATCGAGAACTGGGATGCCGATCCCTATGAGGGCTACGAGACCGATGAGATCATCTACGGCCGCGGCGGCTCCGACCAGGAGGGTGGCATGGCTTCCGCTACCTACGCTGCCAAGATGATGAAGGACATGGGCCTCATCCCCGAGGGCTACAAGATCATGGTCGTCGGCACCGTCCAGGAAGAGGACTGCGACGGCATGTGCTGGCAGTACATCTACAACAAGGACGGCATTAAGCCCGAGTTCGTCATTTCCACCGAGCCCACCGACGGCGGCATCTATCGCGGTCACCGCGGCCGCATGGAGATCCGCGTCGACGTTCACGGTACCTCCTGCCACGGCTCCGCTCCCGACCGCGGCGACAACGCCATCTACAAGATGGCCGACATCATCGCCGACGTCCGCGCCCTCAACAACAACGGCTGCGACGAGTCGACCGACATCAAGGGCCTCGTCAAGATGCTCGACCCCAAGTACAACCCCGAGCACTTCGAGGATGCCCGCTTCCTGGGCCGCGGCACCTGCACCGTCAGCCAGATCTTCTACACCAGCCCCAGCCGCTGCGCTGTCGCTGACTCCTGCGCCATCTCTATCGACCGTCGCATGACCGCCGGTGAGACCTGGGAGTCCTGCCTGGACGAGATCCGTAACCTGCCGGCCGCCAAGAAGTACGGCGACGACGTGAAGGTCTCCATGTACATGTACGACCGTCCGTCCTGGACCGGCGAAGTCTACGAGACCGAGGCTTACTTCCCCACGTGGATCAACAAGGAGACCGCTCCGCACGTCAAGGCCCTCGTTGACGCCCACAAGGCCATGTTCGGTGACGAGCGCATCGGCTGCGAGCCCAGCATGGACAAGCGCACCGGTCGTCCGCTGTGCGACAAGTGGACCTTCTCCACGAACTGCGTTTCCATCCAGGGCCGCTACGGCATCCCCTGCGTGGGCTTTGGCCCGGGTGCCGAGTCTCAGGCTCACGCTCCCAACGAGGTCACCTACAAGGACGACCTGGTCACCGCTGCCGCCATGTATGTGGCTGCCCTGAACCTCTACGATCCGAGCCAGGCCGATGGCGACGCCACCGTGTTCCGCGCCGGTCTGACCAACAACAAGATCGATTAGTCCCATTCCTCGATTTTGTTGAGCCGGGGGACGCTCGTGTCCCCGGCACCCCCTGTTGACTTGGGGCCCGCGGTCGTTATCTCCCATGCTTCCTCAACGGTGGCGGGTCCTCGTCATGGTGCTCTGCATGTTCTAGCCACACGCGCATGCCGGAGCACATCTACTCATTGCGATCGTTTCATCTTTAGAAAGGACATTTCCATGGGCGCTAAGTTTACCGAGCTCGTCGAGCAGCTGAACGGCCTCGATTTTAAGGGTATGTACGGCAGCGACTTCCTGCACACCTGGGACAAGACCACCGATGAGCTCAAGGCTCTCTACATCGTCGCCGACGCCCTGCGCGAGCTGCGCGAGAACAACGTTTCGTCCAAGATCTTCGACTCGGGCCTGGCCGTCTCCCTGTTCCGCGACAACTCCACCCGTACGCGTTTCTCCTTCTCTAAGGCCGCCAACCTGCTCGGCCTTGAGCTGCAGGACCTGGACGAGAAGAAGTCCCAGATCGCTCACGGCGAGACCGTCCGCGAGACCGCTACCATGATCTCCTTCATGGCCGACGTCATCGGCATCCGCGACGACATGTACATCGGCAAGGGCGACGCCTACATGGCCGAGGTCTCCGAGTCCGTGCAGCAGGCTTACGAGGACGGCGTTCTGGATCACCGTCCCACGCTCATCTCCCTGCAGTCCGACTCCGATCACCCCACGCAGTCCTCTGCCGACATGCTCTACCTCATCAACGAGTTTGGCGGCCTCGAGAACCTCAAGGGCAAGAAGGTTGCCGTCACCTGGGCCTATTCGCCCTCTTACGGCAAGCCGCTGTCCTGCCCGCAGTCGCTGATCAGCCTGCTGCCCCGCTTTGGCATGGACGTCACCCTGGCCCACCCCGAGGGCTACGACCTCATGCCCGAGGTCGTCGAGCGCGCCCGCGGCTATGCCGCCGAGTCCGGCACCACCTTTAAGCAGGTCAACACCATGGCCGAGGCCTTCGAGGGCGCCGACATCGTGATCCCCAAGAGCTGGGCTCCGTTTGCCGCCATGGAGAAGCGTACCAACCTGTACGCCGAGGGCGACGACGCCGGCATCGCTGCGCTCGAGAAGGAGCTGCTCGCCCAGAATGCCACCCATCAGGACTGGTGCTCCACGACCGAGCTCATGGAGAAGACTGCCAACGGCCAGGACACTATCTTTATGCACCCGCTGCCCGCCGACATCTCCGGTGTCTCCTGCGAGCACGGCGAGGTTAACGCCGACGTCTTCGACATGCACCGTGTGGGCATGTACAAGGAGGCCAGCTACAAGCCGTACGCCATCGCTGCGATGATGTTCCTGCAGAAGGTTGCCGATCCCGCCGCTACCCTCAAGGCCCTCGACGAGCGCAACACCGCCCGTTGGTTCCAGGCCTAAAGCCGGGTTGAGGTAAGCCATGTAAAGGGGGCGCTCTGCCAACCGGCGGGGTGCCCCTTTTTTGCATCGCGGGCGTGCGGGATAAGCGCTTTCGATGTGGATGCCCGCGGCGCGAGTTATGGGTACGATGGTTTCAGGGGAGGTATCACCATGAAACTTGGATGCGTCATTATGGCATCGGGCGAGGGCAAGCGGTTTGGCTCTAACAAGATGCTTGCCGATATCTATGGCGAGCCGCTGATTGCCCGGACCATCGATTCGGTTCCCCGGGGCTTTGACGTCGTGGTTTCGACGCGTTGGCCCGAGGTCGCCCAGGTTTGCGAGGACAAGCATTGCCCGTGCATGATGCACGATGGCGAGCTACGCAGCGAAAGCGTCCGTGCGGGCCTTTCGTGGGGAGTCGAACGCAACTGGAAAGGTTGCCTCTTTTTGCCGGGCGACCAGCCGCTCGTGAGTTCGGATTCTTTTGAGGCCATGGTTCGTGCATTTGACGAGCGCGGCCGCAAGCATCCGGTGCGTCTTGCGTGCAACGGTGAGCCTTCGAGCCCGGTGCTCTTTCCGACGGAACTGTTCGATGCACTCATACGTCTTGAGGGCAAGGACGGCGGGGGCTCGATTCTCAAAGGTCGCGTCGACGTTACGCTGGTCGAAGCGCGTGCCTACGAGCTGTGGGATGTCGATACCGCCAAGGGACAGCGACGCATAGCGGAGCATATCGCGGCCTGCTCGTATTTTGATCGCGTGGCCAACTGTATGAATCGATAAGGAGCAACATGATCATCATCAAAAACGGCGCGCTCGTGACGCCACAGGGGCTTCGCCGCGCCGATCTTGCCATGGATGGCGATAAGATCGTGCGGATTGCCGCGGCGATTGAGCCTGCCGAGGGCGATATCGTCGAGGACGCCGCGGGCTGCTGGGTGTTTCCCGGCTTTATCGACGGACACACGCACATGCAGTGCTGGACCGGCATGGATTGGACAGCCGATAGCTTTGAGACCGGCACGCGCGCGGCTGCCTGCGGCGGTACGACGACCATCGTGGACTACGCGACGGCCGATCGCGGCGTGACCATGCCCGATGCCTTGGCCGAGTGGCATCGCCGCGCCGACGGAACCTGCACGGCTAACTACGCCTTTCATATGGCACTCGCCGAGTGGAATGAGCGCAACCGCGCCGATCTTTCGGCCATGCGCGAGGCGGGCGTATCGTCGTTCAAGACCTACTTTGCCTATGACCACCTGCGCCTGGACGATGCCGAGACGCTCGAGGTACTCGAGGAACTCAAGCGCCTGGGCGGTATCCTGTGCGTGCATTGCGAGAACGGCACGTTGGTCAACGCGCTGCAGAAGCGCGTGTTTGAGCGGGGTATCCACGGGCCCGAGGGGCATGCGCTCAGCCGTCCGGACGTGTGTGAGGCCGAGGCAGTGAGCCGTCTGCTATATCTGGCGCACCTGGCCGGCGACGCACCGGTCAACGTGGTGCACCTTTCGACCAAGCTGGGGCTCGAGGCCATTCGTGTCGCCAAGGCGCGCGGGCAGAAGAATATCTATGTCGAGACCTGCCCTCAGTATCTGATGCTCGACGATACGTGCTATTTGGAACAGGGCGAGGACGGCTTTGCGGGCGCCAAATATGTGATGAGCCCGCCGCTGCGCCATGCGGGCGACCGTGCGGCCCTGCGCGAGGCGCTTGTGGCCGGCGAGATCGATACGATCGCGACCGACCACTGCAGCTTTAACCTGCACGGGCAAAAGGACCGCGGGCGCGACGACTTCCGCGCGATTCCCAACGGCGGGCCCGGCGTGGAGCATCGTCCCGTCGCGATTGCCACGAGCTTTGAGGGCCAGCTGGGCCCCGAGGACCTCTGCCGCTTGATGAGCGAGAACCCGGCGCGCGTCTTTGGCATGTATCCGCGCAAAGGCTGTCTTGCCGAGGGCTCCGATGCCGACGTGTGCGTGTGGGATCCTTGCGCGCGTTGGACGATCAGCGCCGCGACACAGCATCAGGCCGTGGACTACACGCCGCTCGAGGGCTTTGAGGCACATGGCCGCGCCAAGGCCGTGTTTGTGAACGGCGTGCTGGTGGCGCGCGATGGCGAGCCCACCGGAGCCCAGCCCGGTCGCTACGTGCCCCGCTAGCAGCAAAGATGCCGTGTCCCCTCCTCAGTTGCGGTGGAATAGTTCCTGGATGGGCTGGTTGATGCCCCAGATGGGGGTGCGGACAGAAAGTTGGACCGCGGGGCGGTCCGGACTGGAGGTTCGCATGTACAGCAGGGAGAAGGTCGAGCTCTTCCTCCTGGCGACGGAGGACGGCATGGGGCCGACCGCCGCCGCGAAGTTCGCGGGGGTCTCGGTGGGCGCGGCCAAGAAGTGGGCGACGGGGCACCTCCCGCACAGCTACACCGGGGCGCGCTGTAGAATCGGGGCGAGGAAACCGCCACGGAAGGAGGCCAGCTTGGGCCCCGACAAGTCGATCTACGCCCCGCCGGCGACCGGCCCGCTCGCCGGGCTCAACGAGGACCAGATAGAGAACCTGCTGCTCAGGGCGGTGTTGGCCGACCTAAAAGCGGAAGGGTGGGACCCGGCTTCGATCTCGAACAGGAGCAAGTGCGAGCTCGGCGAGAGATTGAGGCGGGCGACCGCCCTGCCCCTCCGCTCGATCACAGGTTTCTTGAGGATATCGAAGAGCTCCTATGAGTACTGGAGGCCCCGCGTCGCCGCGCCGCGCGACCGCGACGCCGACATACGCGACCGCGTGGTGCGCATCTTCCGCGAGGGCTCGGGGTGCTGGGGGTACCGCACCGTCTGGGCGCGCCTGCGCCGCGAGGGCGTCCGGGCCAGCGAGAAGCGCGTGGCCCGCGTGATGCGCGAGGAGGGCCTCGAGGTCGTCTACAACAAGAGGCGCGCCCGGGGCTACAGCTCCTACGCCGGCGAGGTCTCCAAGGCGCCGGAGAACCTCGTGAACAGGAGGTTCCGCGCCGACGAGCCCAACCGGCTGTGGCTCACCGACATCACCGAGTTCAGGCTCCCGGGCGGCGAGAAGGTCTACCTGAGCCCGATCGTCGACTGCTTCGACGGGATGCCCGTCGCCTGGTCGATCGGGCTGCACCCCGACAAGCGCCTCGCGAACTCGAGCCTGCTCAAGGCCTGCGCGGCGAGGCCGGCGGGCGCGCGCACGACGATCCACTCGGACCGGGGCGGCCACTACCGCTGGCCGGAGTGGATCGGGATCTGCGAGGAGAACGGCCTGGTCAGGAGCATGTCCGCGAAGGGCTGCAGCCCGGACAACTCGGCCTGCGAGGGCTTCTTCGGGCGCCTCAAGAACGAGTTCTTCCGCTACAGGGACTGGGAGGGCGTGACGGCCGAGGAGTTCATGGGGAGGCTCGAGGCCTACCTCGTGTACTATCGTGAGGAGCGGATCAAGAAGTCCCTCGGGTGGCTGAGCCCGATGGAATACCGCAGGAAGCTTGGATACGCCTAGGCGCGGTCCAAGAAATCGTCCGCACCCCCTGTCTCCTCCCCAAGAGACCGCGATCTTGCTCTTTCACTATC
>OHYB01000983.1_pt1 | contig 11831 bp, 8 predicted proteins | sample 1580181 | NCBI WGS metagenome assembly OHYB01 (sample SAMEA3882510, study PRJEB24775) | human gut metagenome | biome: human-associated habitat; feature: intestine environment; material: feces | place: Netherlands | collected 2009/2010
GACTTCCAGAAGTCTTTTGATATTGGATGAGATCGGACGTGGAACAAGTACCTTTGACGGACTGGCGATCGCATGGGCGGTGATCGAGCATATCAGCAACACCAAGCTCTGTGGAGCCAAGACACTTTTTGCAACACATTATCATGAGCTGACCGAACTGGAAGGCAAGATCCCGGGAGTCAATAACTACTGTATCGCTGTCAAGGAAAAAGGCGATGACATTGTATTTTTACGTAAGATAGTCAAGGGCGGCGCGGATAAGAGCTATGGTATCCAGGTAGCGAAGCTTGCCGGTGTGCCGGATTCTGTCATCAACCGTGCAAAAGAACTCGTCGAAGAACTCAGCGATGCGGATATCACGGCAGCAGTCAAGGACCTGACCGCACCGAAGAAAAAACAGAAGATCGTCTATGACCAGGTAGATATGGCACAGATGTCACTTTTTGATACCGTGCAGGATAATGATATCGTAGAGGAGATCAAAAACCTGGACATGACGAATCTGACACCGATGGAAGCTATGAATATTTTATATAATTTACAGAACAAGATCAAAAACCGCTGGTAAAAAGGATCTTTGTTTATCCGGAATGGGGAGGTAACTTTGAGAAAAATTGCAGTCTTAGATCAGAATACAATCGACAAGATCGCAGCAGGTGAGGTGGTGGAACGCCCGTCCTCTGTGGTGAAGGAGCTGGTAGAAAATGCAATTGATGCCGGTGCGACAGCCGTTACAGTAGAGATCACTGACGGCGGCAAAAAGCTGATCCGCATCACCGACAACGGATCTGGTATGGAAGAAGACCAGATCCCGCTGGCTTTTCTCCGTCATGCGACCAGCAAGATTGAGAAAGTTGAGGATCTGGAGCACATTGCTTCCCTTGGTTTCCGAGGAGAGGCTCTTTCCAGTATCGCGGCAGTTTCACAGGTGGAACTGATCACCAAGACTCCGTCTGCCATCAGTGGAAACCGTTATGTGATCGAAGGCGGCGTGGAGCATTCGCTGGAAGAACTTGGTGCACCGGAGGGTACGACATTTCTTGTACGGAATCTGTTTTATAATACCCCTGCCCGCAGTAAATTCCTGAAATCAGATACAACAGAGGCGAATTATATCCATACCCTGATGGAACAGCTTGCACTTTCTCATCCGGAGATCTCTTTTAAATACATCCAGAATAAACAGGTCAAGCTGCATACTTCCGGCAACTACAGTGTCAAAGATGTGATCTACAGTGTGTATGGCAGGGATATCGCCAAAGCGCTTCTCGAAGTCGAGCAGGAGAATTCGTTCATGAAGATCTCCGGCTTTGTCGGAAAACCGGAGATCGCGAGGGGAAACCGTTCTTTTGAGAATTATTACATCAATGGTCGTTATGTCAAGAACAATATCATCACCAAAGCCATTGAGAACGCGTACAAAGGCTTTCTGATGCAGCATAAATTCCCGTTCGTTTCTCTGCGTATGGAGATGGAGGGGAATGATCTGGATGTCAATGTCCATCCAGCCAAGAGGGAAGTACGTTTTGCGAGGGAACAGGAAGTTTACGATGCGATCTATGATACGGTGCGAAATGCCCTGACCAGACGCGAGATGATACCGAAGGTCACACTTGGTCAGGAAGAAACTTCCAGGAAAGAAAATGTGGTCAAGTCTTCTGCGGTACCGGAGCCGTTCGAGCAGAAACGCCGGGAGCAGATCTACGGTACACCGATATCCAGACCGCAGCCGGTGCGAGAAAATCCGGCAGCTTATTCGACGATGCACCCGGCAAAAACGGAGGGGATTTTATCAGAAAAAAATCCGTCCCCGGCACTGACACCTTCTGAGGAGAATCTGTTTGCAGGAACACTCAGGAAGAATCAGGAGCTGGATGAGGTGAAGAAGAAAGTCGAGTTGGAGCAGCAGGCAAAAATGGCAGAAACACTATCGAAAAAAACAGCACCAGCCACGACGACCATACCGCAGGCGCAGGAGACACCAGCAATCGTAAAATCAGAAGAATTACAAATACAGGAACTTCCGGTAACAGAAAAATCATCAGACGCTACGAAACCCGTACCGTCAATAGAATCAGAAGCGCAGACAGAACAGACAAGCACAGAGACACCATCTGCTCTAGCAGAACCATCTCCCGCACCACAAAAAGAGCCAGCCCCCAAACAGCTGGAACTCTTCGAAGAAAAGCTCCTTGCTCCGGAATCCCGAAACAGGATTCGGATGATCGGTCAGGTATTTGATACCTACTGGCTGGCAGAATTTGACGATAATTTCTACATCATCGACCAGCATGCAGCCCACGAAAAAGTCTACTATGAACGCCTGGTAAAGAAATTCCGTGAGAATTCCATAGATTCCCAGTACCTGACACCGCCGCTGATCGTTTCCCTTAATATGCAGGAAGAGGAAATCTTAAACGCAAACAAAGATTACTTTGAACAGTTTGGTTTTGAGATTGAGCATTTCGGCGGTCGTGAATACTGCATCAGTGCTGTGCCATCCAATCTTTATGGTCTTACCGAAGAAGAACTTTTCCTTGAGATGCTGGATCATCTGGACAGCGACAACAGCAAAGATGCACTGGATATTTTTGCATCCAGGCTCGCCACGATGGCGTGCAAGGCGGCAGTCAAGGGAAACAACCGCCTTTCGATGGAGGAAGCTGAGAAGCTTTTGGATGAACTTATGACACTTGAAAATCCATACCACTGCCCGCATGGAAGGCCAACCATCATTTCCATGACAAAGACAGAGATGGAGAAAAAATTCAAACGAATCGTATAGGAGTATGTTATGAAAAAGCCATTGATCGTGCTGACAGGTCCTACCGCAGTAGGAAAAACAAGCCTCTCCATCTCCCTTGCAAAAGCAGTGAACGGAGAGATCATCTCGGCAGATTCCATGCAGGTCTATAAAGGAATGGATATCGGCTCTGCAAAGATCCGTAAGGAGGAGATGCAGGGCGTTACGCATTACCTTGTAGATATCCTGGAACCGGAAGAAGAATTTCATATCGTAAAATTTCAGGAACTGGCAAAAGCCGCCCTGGAAGAGATCTATGCCAAAGGCAAGATCCCGATCCTGGTAGGCGGCACCGGATTTTACATTCAGGCAGTGACCAGAGACATTGATTTCACACAGGCAGAACAGGAAACTTCTTACCGGGAGGAACTGGAGCAGTTTGCAAAAGAAAAAGGAGCTGAGTATCTCCACGAGAAACTTCGCGAAGTAGATTCCAAAAGCGCAGAGAACATCCACGCAAACAATGTCAAACGTGTGATCCGCGCGCTGGAATTTTATCATCAGAACGGCACCCCGATCTCAGAACATAATGAAGAACAGAAACAGCAGACGTCACCATATAATCTGGTATATTTTGTCCTGACCGCACCGAGGGAGATCCTGTATGAGAGGATCGACAGGCGTGTGGATCAGATGATGGAGGAGGGACTTCTCGAAGAAGTAAAATCTCTGAGAGAACGCGGATGCCACCGTGGAATGGTCTCCATGCAGGGGCTTGGCTACAAAGAGATCCTTGCCTATCTGGAAGGAGAATATCCTCTTGAAGAAGCAGTGCGTATCCTCAAAAGAGATACGAGACATTTTGCAAAACGCCAGCTCACCTGGTTTCGGAGAGAACAGGATGTGATCTGGGTGGACAAAGAACAGTTCCACTGGAACGAAGCGGAAATCTTGGAATACATGATGAGCGTCCTGAAAGAACAGGACCTTCTTGGATAAACGACGAATACAGAAAGGAATGATAAGAAACCATGAAAGAAATGTATGAACAGCTTGGTATCTCCTCAGAAGTATATGACTTTGGAGTGCAGATCGAGGCATCTTTAAAAGAACGTTTTCAGAAATTTGATGAAGTCGCAGAGTACAATCAGATGAAAGTACTCCTCGCAATGCAGAAAAACAAAGTAAATGCAGACTGTTTCCAGTCTTCCTCAGGATACGGATACGATGATTTCGGCCGTGATACACTGGAAAAAGTATATGCAGATACCTTCCATACAGAGGCCTGCCTGATCCGTTCCCAGATCACCTGCGGAACACATGCACTTGCGATCGCCCTGTTTGGAAATCTCCGTCCGGGAGATGAACTTCTGGCTCCTGCCGGCAAGCCATACGATACTCTGGAAGAAGTCATCGGCATCCGTCCGTCCAGAGGCTCTCTTGCAGAATATGGCGTTACTTACAGACAGGTAGACCTCAAAGAAGACGGAACGTTTGATTACGATGCGATCCGTGCAGCCATCAACGAAAAGACACGCCTGGTAGAGATCCAGCGTTCCAAAGGATATCAGACAAGACCATCTTACTCTGTAAAGCAGATCGGCGAACTGATCGCATTTGTAAAGAGCATCAAACCGGATGTGATCTGTATGGTAGATAACTGCTATGGAGAATTTGTAGAGCGGATTGAACCGAGTGATGTAGGAGCAGATATGATCGTCGGTTCTCTGATCAAAAATCCGGGAGGCGGCCTTGCACCGATCGGTGGCTATATTGCCGGACGGGAAGATCTGATCGAGAACTGTGCTTACCGGCTGACTTCTCCGGGACTGGGAAAAGAAGTGGGGGCATCTCTCGGAGTCATGCAGTCATTTTATCAGGGATTTTTCCTTGCACCGACTGTGGTATGCGGTGCGTTGAAAGGGGCAGTCTTTGCAGCCAATATTTATGAAGGACTGGGATATCCGGTAGTACCGGATGGAAAAGAATCCCGTCATGATATCATTCAGGCAGTGACCCTCGGCTCTGCGGAAGGTGTGATCGCTTTCTGTAAAGGAATCCAGGCAGCAGCTCCGGTGGACAGCTATGTAAGTCCGGAACCATGGGCAATGCCGGGGTATGACAGTGATGTGATCATGGCAGCAGGAGCTTTTGTGCAGGGATCTTCCATTGAGTTAAGTGCGGATGGTCCGGTCAAGCCTCCGTATGCAGTTTATTTCCAGGGAGGACTGACCTGGTATCATGCGAAACTTGGCATCCTGAAATCATTGCAGAGTCTGCTGGATGCAGGGGTAGTCAGCCGGGAACAGATTGAACAGGCGTGAGAGGGAGCAGAATGAAAAAGAAAAATCGGATCGCAGTGATCGGTGGCGGAGTTTCGGGAATGACTGCTGCGGTTACCGCGGCAGAGCAGGGAGCTGATGTGCTGCTGCTGGAACAGAAAGAGATGACCGGAAAAAAGATACTGGTGACCGGGAACGGAAGATGCAACTATACGAACCGGGTGCAGACACCGCAGTGTTACCGTTCAGATGATCCGGAATTTCCGTGGAAGGTCATGCAGAAGTTCCCGGCAGAAAAGATTCTGGAGCTTTTTCAGGAGATGGGAATTTATCCAAAGGACAGAAACGGTTATATTTATCCCAATTCAGATCAGGCTTCTTCTGTGGCAGAGACTTTGCAGGAAGAACTGGAGAGGACCGGTGTGGAGGTGCATACCGGTGTCCGCTGCCTGGAGATCCGCAGAGAAAAAAATGGATTTAAGATCTGTGCGGAGGGAAAAAGTTTTCAGGCAGACCGGGTGATCTTATGTGCCGGTTCCAAGGCGGCTCCAGTGACCGGATCAGATGGATCGGGGTATGATATTGCAAAAAAAATGGGGCATAGCCTGATTCCGGTTCTCCCGGCACTGGTGCAGCTTCAGTGCAGTGGAAAGTTTTTTAAAAATATTGCAGGGGTAAGAGTGAACGGAAAGATCATTCTTTATACAGATGGAACAGAGGCGGCTTCTGATACCGGAGAATTGCAGCTTGCTGCGTACGGACTTTCAGGAATCCCGGTATTCCAGGTCAGCAGATATGCTTCGAGAGGATTGTATGAAGGAAAAAAAGTAGAGGCGATGATCGATTTTATGCCGGAACTTTCTACGGAGAAAATGCTGGACTTTTTAAGAAAAAGAGCCCGAAACAGACCAGAAAAAACCGCGGAGCATTTTCTGACCGGATTATTTCATAAAAAGCTTTCCGGTCTGTGGCTGAAATTTGCCAGGATCCCGAAAGAAAAAAGAGTGGGAACTCTGACGGAGGAAGAACTCCGGCACCTGACCTGGCTGATCAAAGAATTTAAAGTACAGGTCACAGGTACTAATTCCTTTGAACAGGCACAGATCTGTTGCGGAGGTGTTGATACGCGGCAGATCCATGCAGATACAATGGAGTCCAGACTTGTTCCGGGGGTGTATTTTGCAGGAGAGATCGTAGATGTTGACGGGATCTGCGGAGGATATAATATTTCCTTTGCAGTTGCCAGTGGTGTGCTGGCAGGAAAATCGGCAGCAACGAAAGAGTGAAAATGAGATTGGAGAAATGAATCATATGATAAGAGTCAGTCAGTTAAAATTATCGATTCCACATACAAAAGAGCAGCTTGAAAAAAAGCTGGTCAGACAGCTTCACATCCGCCCGGAGGAACTGATCTCTTATCAGATCCGCAGACAGTCACTGGATGCGAGAAAGAAACCGGAGCTTTTTTATGTCTATACAGTGGATGTAAAAGTGAAAAATGAAGCGATGCTGTTAAAGCATAAAAAGGGGAGCAATGTTTCGCATATAGAGGAACGTCCATATCAGGTTCCGCCACATGGAACGGAGAAATTAAACGGAAGACCGGTAATCGTCGGAAGCGGACCGGCAGGTCTGTTCTGTGCTTATGTACTGGCAAAAGAGGGGTATCGTCCGTTGGTGCTGGAACGTGGGGCAGACGTGGAGAAGCGAAAGTCAGATGTGGATCATTTCTGGGAAACCGGGGTTTTGAATCCAGATTCCAACGTACAGTTCGGTGAAGGCGGAGCCGGAACTTTTTCGGACGGAAAGCTGAATACACTTGTAAAAGATAAGAACGGAAGAAACCGGTTTGTCCTGGAGACATTTGTAAAATTCGGGGCGGCAGAGGATATTTTATATGTGCAGAAACCACATATCGGAACCGATATCCTGATTGAAGTTGTCAGGAAAATGCGTGAAGAAATTTTACGCCTGGGAGGAGAATTTTCTTTTCATTCTCAGGTGACAGATCTTCTTGTGGAGCAGCATTGCCTTCAGGTTAATGGAACAGAAGAAATTCCGGCAGGAGTTGCAGTTTTTGCAATCGGACACAGTGCGAGAGATACGTTTGAGATGCTGAACCGGCATCAGCTTCCGATGCGTGCCAAATCTTTCGCAGTGGGGGTCAGGGTGGAACATCCGCAGGAACTGATCGATCAGTCGCAGTACGGAAGAAGCCGGGGAAAAGAACTCCCGGCAGCCGCATATAAGCTGACAGAAAAGCTTACAAACGGACGGGGCGTATATACCTTCTGCATGTGTCCGGGAGGGTATGTGGTCAATGCGTCTTCGGAAGAACACCGCCTTGCGGTCAATGGAATGAGCTACAGCGACCGGGCCGGAAAAAATGCGAACAGTGCGGTGATCGTAACTGTGACACCGGAAGATTTTGGATCAGATGATGCTCTTGCAGGAATCGCATTTCAGAGAAAGCTTGAGGAAAATGCCTGGAAAGCCGGACAGGGAAAAGTACCGGTACAGAGATTTGAGGATTTCAGGAAGAACCGGATCAGCACAGAATATGGAACAGTAAGTCCCTGCATCAAAGGAGCGTATACACTGGCAAATGTCCGGGAGATCTTCCCAAAGGAACTTTCGCTGTCGCTTGAGGATGGAATCCTTGCAATGGATCATAAGATCAGAGGCTTTGCCGGAGAGGATGTATTGCTGAGTGGTGTGGAAAGCAGAACTTCTTCACCGGTGCGGATCGAGAGAAATGAACAGTGCGTTTCTGAAAAAATATCCTGGATCTACCCGTGTGGGGAAGGCGCCGGGTATGCAGGAGGGATCACGTCTGCTGCCATGGACGGGATCAAAGTTGCGGAAGAGATCATCCGTCGTTATGAATCTTAAGGTTTCTTAAATTCACATTTTTTTAATGATTCATCTCTATACACTTTTTGGAAACTGTGCTAAAATTAGTCGTTGTATTCTATCGTCGCAGTGATATGATATAGATGCAGAGAAATGAAAATGTTACGATAAAAGAGATGTACCGTGAAGAGCGGCCTTATGAAAAGTGTGAACAGTATGGAGCAGAGAATCTGACAGATGCAGAGTTACTGGCAGTTCTTTTGCGAACCGGAACAAAAGGGGAGAATTCACTCCGGCTCGCACAGAAGATCCTGCATCCGGAGACAGATCGGGGTGGTCTTGTGAACCTTCCGCAATGGACAGTGGAACAGCTTCGGCAGGTCAGGGGGATCGGCAAAGTGAAAGCAATTCAGATCCGCTGCCTTGCAGAGCTTGCAAGAAGGATGGCGAAGGCAGAGGCTTTGGAGGGTCTGGATTTTTCTTCTCCGAATACGATCGCCCGTTACTATATGGAAGATATGCGGCATCGTCAGAAAGAAGTGATGAAGCTGCTTTTGCTGAATACAAAAGCAAAACTGATCGGAGCCAGTGATATATCAGTGGGAACGGTCAATGCAACGCTCGTATCTCCGAGGGAGCTTTTTCTTGAAGCTCTGAAGAAGAATGCAGTATCCATCATTCTGCTTCATAATCATCCAAGTGGTGACCCGACTCCGAGTCAGGAAGATATTCTTCTGACGCAGAGAGTGAGAAAAGCAGGAGATCTGATCGGTATCGAGCTGCTGGATCATATCATCATAGGAGATAATCGTTATATAAGTCTGAGGGAAAAGGGTTTCTTTTGCGGGAATCCGGGTTAAGAAATTAAGGGGTTGGTTTTAGAATGGCCAGGAATATATATGGGCTGGATCTTGGGACATACGAGATCAAGATTTTTGATAAAAAGAAAGTACGGATCTGGCGGGAAAAAAATGTGATAGCCATGAAGGATAAAAAATATATTTTTTCCGTCGGAAATGAAGCGTATAAGATGTATGAAAAAGCACCGGAGAATGTTGAGATCCTTTTTCCGATGAAGAACGGAGTAATCGCGAGATTTGATGATATGCAGTATTTACTGGGGAGTCTTCTGAAGACAGATCATCAGTTTGCCCGTGGAGCGGAATATGTGATCGCAGTACCGACCGATGTGACGGAAGTGGAAAAGAAAGCGTTTTACGATCTTGTGATGCATTCCGAGGCAAAGGCAAAGTCAGTCAGGATTGTGGAACGGGGACTGGCAGATGCCGTCGGACTGGGGCTGGATGTGATGAATGAGACCGGGATTTTTATTGCCAACTTTGGTGGCGGCACTACAGAATTGTCGGTGCTTTCCCGCGGCGGAATGGTCATGAACCGGCTGCTGAAGACCGGTGGAGAAACGCTGGATGCAGCGATTGCCGGACGGGTCAGGAGAAACCGGGAGTTCCTGATCGGGAAAAGCACGGCTGAACGTCTGAGAAAAGAATTTGCAGTATTTGAAGACGGAACAGCGGATGCAAAAAGAGTCTATGGCAGGGATCTGACTTCCGGTGTCCCGGCACATACTGAGATACAGATCAGTCTTGTGCGTGCGGCGGTCAAGGAGCCTTTGGAAGAATGTGCAGAGGCAATCCGATCCATGCTCACGCGAACCCCGCCGGATGTCAGAAGGGCGATCGAGGCCAGGGGCATCTATCTGACCGGTGGTGTTGCAGGTCTGAAGGGCTTTCCTACATATCTGGGAGAAAGGACCGGACTGAAGGTTTTTACGGTACCTGACCCGGAATTATGTGCGGTGAAAGGGCTTCAGAAGATCATACTGGACAAGGAGTATTATAAAAAATTAAGCTATTCTATGTTAGATCAGAATTATAGGTGGTTAAGATAAGATTATGAAAAAAAAGAAGACGCAGGCATCAGCCTTTAATAAATATTTATTGATCGGACTTTCCGTTTTTTGTATTTTAATGATGACGTTATCCGTAGTTTCTGAAAAGACAAAAGGACCTTTTAAGATGATCGCGGAGGTTACGGTAGTTCCGCTTCAGAAAGGAATCAACCATATCGGAAGCTGGATGGGAGATATGAAAGATAATTTCCAGACCCTGAAAGAAGTACGGGCTGAGAACAAAAAGCTTCAGGAGCAGGTGGATTCCCTGGTGATCGAGAACAATAATCTCCAGCAGGAACGGTATGAGCTTGAACGGCTGCAGGAGTTATATCAGTTAGACCAGAGCTATTCAGATTATAAGAAGACAGCAGCACATGTCATTGGAAATGATTCAGGCAACTGGTTCAGTACATTTACCATTGATAAGGGAAGCAATGACGGAATCGCAAAAGATATGAATGTTATGGCAGGAAGCGGACTGGTCGGAATCGTGACAGATGTAGGGCCAGCCTGGGCGAAAGTCCGTTCAATCGTAGATGACTCCAGCAATGTGAGCGGTATGGTATTGTCTACATCTGACCGGTGCGTGGTCAGCGGAGATCTTTCACTGATGAGTGACGGACAGATCCGTTTCAGCCAGATGGAAAATAATGATAATACAGTTTCCGTTGGAGATCAGATTGTTACATCTTATATCAGTGACAAGTATCTGCAGGGAATCCTGATCGGATATGTCAGTGAAGTGACGGTTGATTCCAATAATCTGACCCGGTCCGGATATATTACACCGGCTGTTGATTTTAAAAATCTGCAGGAGGTACTGATTATTACATCCACCAAAGCAGATCTGACCGGAGGAGAAAAAAAATAGGAGGAATACGGAAATGAAGATGTTGAAGTTTAAAAGATTTATCACGACAGCAGTGATCCTGCTGGCTGCCTATCTTCTTCAGAGTACGGTATTTTCTCATCTGGAATTGGCCGGGATCAAACCAAACCTGCTGCTGATCGTTACAGCAGCTTTTGGTTTTATGAGAGGGCCGAAGGAGGGAATGTGGATCGGACTGGCAGCGGGGCTGTTACTGGATGTTCAGTGTGGAGATATCATTGGATTTTACGGCTTGATCTATCTGCTGGTGGGAGCATTGAATGGCCTGTTTGAGCAGCTTTTCTTTGATGAGGATATCAAACTTCCGCTGTTCCTGATCACACTGAGTGAGTTTCTGTATGGGATCGTGATCTATTTTCTGATGTTCCTTCTGAAAAGTGATTTTAAGTTCCCGTATTATCTGGGCAGGATCATTGTGCCGGAACTGATCTATACGATCATGGTTACGCTGATCGTGTATCCGCTGATCCTGTGGGTAAATCATAAACTGGAAGCTGAAGAGAAAAGGAGTGCAAGTAAATTTGTTTAGAAATATTTGGGACAGGATTAAAGAGGCGGGGGCGTATCTTTTAAATTCCAGACTGGTCATGCTGATCCTGGTATTCTGCTTGAGTTCCTCAATTCTGATCGGCAGACTTTTCTATCTGCAGATCGTGAAGGGGGAGGATTATCTGCAGAACTATGAGCTGTCTATCCGACGTACAAGCACGATCCAGGGAACAAGAGGAAATATTTATGACCGGAACGGGGAACTGCTGGCATATAACAAGCTCGCATATTCGGTGACGATCAATCTTTCCACGGTAGAGAATGCGATTACGACAACAAGGCGTGCCGAGAAGAATCAGGAGATCAACCGAATCCTGGATAAAGTTCTGTCGATTGTTGAAGAGCATGGAGATTCGGTGATTTCCAGTTTCGGGATCGTACTGGATTCGGCAGGGGAATATCAGTTTACACAGACCAGTGAGACACAGAGACTGCGTTTTATTGCGGATGTATATGGAAAAGCGAAGATCGATCAGCTGACAGAGAAGCAGAAAAATCAGACGGCAGCGGATGTGATCCATTATCTCTGTTCAGATGAGCGGTATGGATATGGACTGGATGAATCCAGCCTGGATGCGGCTTATATCTTAAAGATGATCAATA
>OHYB01000985.1_pt1 | contig 11823 bp, 10 predicted proteins | sample 1580181 | NCBI WGS metagenome assembly OHYB01 (sample SAMEA3882510, study PRJEB24775) | human gut metagenome | biome: human-associated habitat; feature: intestine environment; material: feces | place: Netherlands | collected 2009/2010
TCAGCGATAAGCCCGGCGATTACGTCAAGAAGCCCATGCGCGACTGCACCGGCCGCGAGATCTGCATGGAGTGGCTGTACCACATCGGCGTGCCCGAGGAGGACATTGCCGAGCTGGCTGAGCACAGCGCCAACACCGTGCCTGTGATGATGCCCTATATCGATGCCTTCTTCATGCCCCGTGCCTTCGGCGACCGCCCCGACATCGTGCCCCAGGGCGCTGTCAACTTCGCCTTCCTGGGCCAGTTTGCCGAGACCGGCCGTGACACCATCTTCACCACAGAGTACTCCATGCGCACCGGTATGGAAGCGGTTTACACCCTGCTCAACATCGACCGCGGCGTGCCCGAGGTCTGGGGCAGCACCTATGATGTCCGCAGCCTGATCGATGCAACGGTCAAACTGCGTGACGGTAAGAAGATCACCGATATGGATCTGCCCTTCATCCAGCGGGTGGCCCTCAAGGAAGTGCTCAAGAAGATCGAGGGCACCGACCTTGAAAAGTTCCTCAAGGAATACCATGCCATCTGATGCTGTCTGAGAATCGTCCCCCGATCCTCTGACCCTCTTTTCTGAATGCGGCAAAGGGCTGTTGCAAGCCCTCTCCGTCATTGCTGCGCAATGCCACCTCTCCCGAGGGGAGAGGCAATTGCTCTCCCAGATTCAGCTTCTGCTGACCTTGGAGATGCGTTGGCTCCCCCTTTGGGGGAGCTGGCGAGCGGTAGCGAGACTGAGAGGGTGAGTGACAGCCCTTTGCCCTTTTTTTGCCATTTTGAGAGAAATCGCCCAAAACCGAACCTCTTTTGTGAAAGAACTTGACACAGAATTTACAGTTTTCTCTTGCGATAAATGGGGAACTGTGTTAAGCTGTAAATAAGAATGTGCTCACCTCGAGAGCACCCAAGATAAAAAGGAGGTCTTTCCCTGTGAAACAGTTCATTACCCGCCGCAGCTTTATCAAGGCTGCCGGTGCTGCCACGGCACTGACCGCAGTTTCTGTCGGTGCACCCGCCGCCTTTGCGGAGGAGACCAATTGCTTCTTTGGTGACAAAGCGGATGTGACCATCCTCTACACCAACGATGTCCACACCTATATCGACAACAAGTCCCCCAAGCCCACCTATGCCGCCATTGCTGCCCTGAAAAAGAGCATCGAGGACACCGGCCGGGATGTGCTGCTGGTGGATGATGTTTTTACGACCGGAGCCACGGCAGACTCCTGCGCCCGTCTGCTCCTCCGCTCCGGGGCTGCTTCCGTCTGCGTGCTGACGCTGGCGCGGACGCATCATGCATGGCGCGGCTGAACCGGAATTTTCTTTCAGCCCGCCTGTTTCCTTTTTACAATGGCAGGCATGAATCCGGAGCTGATGTTTCATACGGAAGATGAAGTCATGTTTTATGATACGGACTGCGGCGGGGTGGTTCATAACCTGGCCTATTTGCGCATGATTGAGGCCTGCCGTACCAAACTTGGCGCTAAATTGGGAATGGATTACAAAACCATGAGCGATTTGCAGCAGTTTGCCGTAGTGGTGCGCCATGAGATTGACTATGTGCGTCCGGCCGTTCTGGGAGACACCATTTTGACGACGGGATGGCTTCAATCCGTGGACCGGGCCCGCTTCTGGTGCGATTTTGAAATGAGGCGCGCTTCCAATAATGATCTTCTGGTCAGGGCTCATCAGCAGCTAGCCCTGGTCCAGATGCCGCAGGGGCGTCCTGTGCGTATTCCTGCCGAATGGCGTGCGAGATGGCTGGAATGCATGGAATCCTGATCTTTTTTTGTCCATCTTCCATTTTACGCTTGCCATGAAAGGGGGGGTGGTGTTTACTGCTTGCGCCCTTCCAGCAAGGGTAAGTGCTTGGGTAGCTCAGTTGGTAGAGCAGTAGACTTTTAATCTATTGGTCCCGGGTTCGAGTCCCGGTCCAAGTACCATTCCTTTTTTGAAACCCTGTGGACTCAATAGTTTACAGGGTTTTCTCTTTCTTGTTTCAGATGCAGAAAATGGCCCAAGTGCTATCTGTTTCACTTACAGGTTAATAGCATTATATGGCGGTAACCGTTCTGGTTAAAAAGATGGAAGTAGTTGATTGTAAATAGGCTGGAATATATATATCCCAGGAAATTTTTAAGGGATATGGCGTTGGGCGTAGCAGGCTATTCTGTCCGTACTGCCGTCATGGGAATCCATCCCGGACGGCGCGTTCTATTTCATGAAACAACAGGAAATGGTCCTTTAAATGGTACAACCATGATTTAACGTCGGCCAATTCATGGGCTTCCAGCATGGTGACGGGCGAAATGAACGGATTTTTTTTAACGGCGATTTCGATAAGCCCGATGATTTCATTTCTCTTGCTCAGGACGGGAATGGCCAGATACTGCATGTATTTTTCCTCCGGAGGCTGGTTGCGCTTCCGGAAAAAGCTGCGCTGCACTTCTTCCGGGCTGGAAAGAACCAGGGGGCTGAGGTGGCGTTCCGCGAATAATTGTTCATCCAGCATGGCGGGTGTTTTCGTTACGGGCCGCGGAGGCTGTGCCAGCAGGGAAGGGGTGTCGTTATTGTGTTCTCCCTGTGCGTAGCCTGTAACGTGCAGCAAGGTTTGGTCTTTCCTCCGCTCTGCCTGAATATAAAGCACTTCAAAGACAAGGGAGTTTTTATATTCAGCCAGCGCAGCGGCAATGGTGGAGCACAGGAACAGGCAGGCTCCGTTGAAGCTTTCCGTCGTCCCCCTTGAACCGTCCGTTTTTGCCTCCCGGCAACTTTCTCCATTCAGTTTATTGGCGAAGTTTTCGTATTCTCCGCTCAGGGCGGCGTAAGTTTTTTTGTAAGGAGCCGCACTGCGGTTTTTCAGGGCGCAGGCATGTTCCCTGGTTTCCCGGTTTCTGTTGAGCAGTCTCTGGTATTCCACATGCCATACAATGAAAGCGGCGCCCAGAATGATCAAAAGGACTATTTTCCCCGTATTGGCTCCTTCCATGGGAGTTCCCCCGATGATGGAGATCACGACAACCAGAATAGGCTGGAACAGATTTGCTTTTTTGAGGAAAGAGGGCTCTTTGAACATAAAAAGACGCTGTGCAAGTTTTGTTAAAGGTGTGTTATGAATTGATTATCAAAAATATTCCATATCTGGTGTGACGGCAGTACAGAACGGAGGTAAGGTGCAGAAAGGTTTTTTCTTATGGCATTTTAAATTAAGTTTATTTACAATCAATGAGTTTTTTGCTAATTTAGAAGTATTCTAATACGGTATTTCTTTGAATGATAAGGATTCTTTTATTCCAATAATTGTTAGGAAAAAAGAAGAATTTTCCTTTTGGGAAATGATTTGGTAAACAGCGGTGTTTTGTCTAGTTTTAACCTTATAAAGGAATTATTTTTGATTACAGGGCAAAAAATAGGGCATAGGAAAAATCCGAATGAAGAAGCGGATTTTTATGCAATTCCCCTTCATGGGAAAGGATGGCAAGGAGTGTGAAAATAATGAATGGTTCCCGGAATGCCCGGGAGGCAGGAATGTTGCCGCGGACGGGAATAACTGTTATTCCCTGCTTTTTCTTTCCCGGTGAATCACGTGCCGTTTTCCGTTACTTGAGGAAACGGAAATCAGAATTTTCTTCCGGAAGGGGATTCCCATAGAAACGTTTAGGGCGCGTATGCCCATTTTCCTGCCGTGCCGTGTCATTCGGCATGGTTTTCCGCCGCCCATTTCCTGTACTGCGCGGACAATTGTTCTACAAGCGTCTGGTGCCTGGATGCCAGATTTTTCTGTTCCGTCCTGTCCCTGATGTCGTACACCTGCCAGGGGCCTCGGTTGGGGGCCACCAGCTTGAATTGACTTGTCAGGGCCGCCCGGTTTCTCTGATGTTCCCAGAAGATAGTGCGGGGAGGGCAGGTATTGGGAATGAAGTCCCACACCTTGGACGGAGGAAGTTTCGGAGGATTATTCCAGTAGGTGTTGAGCGGCTTGCTGTCCATATGGGCCGGAATTGGGAGAGCGGCCCACGCAAGGCAGGTTGGGGCGATGTCCTGGAGCAGGAAAGGCGAGTGGTAGCGCGATTCCGGACGTATTTTGGAAGGGTAGCGAATGATGAAGGGGGCGGACAGCCCTCCGTCAAAGGTTTCTATTTTATACTGGCGGTAAGGGGTATTGGACACAGCCGCCCACATGGGGCCGTATCCGTCCTTGCATCCGACTTCTCCCAGCGGGCCTGTGGGGAGGGTAGTCTTCTTGTTTTTATTGTTCTGGGGCATTTCCGCTGTTGCGCCATTGTCTGATAAAAACATGACGATGGTATTGTCACTGAGGCGGTGACGTTCCAGGGACGCGAGAATGCGGCCTATGCCGCGGTCCATGATAACGATTTGGGCGGCGTAGGTGGCCATGCATTCGGCAATATAATCCTTCCGCTTTGCGGAAGTTTTTTCATAGCCTTCTGGATTGAATTTACCGGCCATGCCCAGTTTGGCGGCAGGAGGGACGATTCCCAGCAGCTTTTGTTTTTCCAGTCTTTTGGAAGCAATGGCATGGGGGGATTTGCCGTTGTAGAACGGGAGCATTTTTTCTATTTCCCTCCGGGGGGCCTGGAGGGGTGTATGCGGAGCCGTATAAGCCACGTAAAGGAAGAAGGGCTGCCTGCTTTTGACGGCATCGTCAATATAGGCCAGAGCCGTTTTGGTGATATCGTCCGTCATGTAGAAATCCTCCGGCAGATCCTCCGGACGGAGCAGTTTCCCGTTTTCACCGAAGGGTCTGTCCGGCATGGGCCTGTAGTAATCTGCCGCTCCACCCAGCAAACCGCGGGAACGGTCAAAGCCGCGGTCCCATGGGTAGGATCCCCGAACTTTTCCAAGATGCCATTTCCCGGAAAGATAGGTACGGTATCCCGCTTTTTTCAGAAGTTCCGGCAGGGTGGGGATACCCGGGTTCAGGCGTCCGCGGTAGCCGGGGCGCCCGCTGTCGTCATCCAGGAGCCCTACGTCCACCTTGTGAGGTTCGCCGCCGGTCATGATGGAGGCCCGGGAGGGTGAACAGCGGGAAGCGGTGTAGAGCCGGGTTGCCAGCATCCCCTGTCTGGCCAGGGTATCCAGGGCAGGAGTGGGTATTTCCGAACCGTAGCAGCCCGGGTCGGACCATCCCATGTCATCAGCCAGGATAAGGACGATATTAGGCCTGTCAGCCAGTGAAGGGACAAGGGTAAGCAACCAGAAGGCTATGCTGGACATGATGGAGGAACGCAGGGTAGAGCACATGAAAGGAATATGGAATATCATATATAATAAGCGGAACCGCTATTGATTCTTGCAGCAGGAGGAAAAAACAGGCCGTTCCGGAAAGATCCGTCCTGCGTATGCCTGTTTTTGCCGGAGGCCTTCTCCTGCGGCTGAATGTCTTTTCTGCGTGATGAAGCGGTGCCGGAAGAGGCGGCCTCCCTACCACCATAGGATGGCGCAAAGCAGAATGGCGGCTCCATAGGCCATTCCTCCCAGGCAAAGAGGCGTCCACCAAGCAGGTTTGGAGCATATTTTATTGACCATGTCGCGGTACAGGTAGGGCTTGCCTATCCAGAGAATCGAAAGGAAAATGACGATGTAACACCAGATGGGAATAAGGAGCCTGGTCACTGGCTCCTGAAGGAAGGCGGCACTGAGCAGGGGAGCTGCCACCATCAGGCCGAAGATGCCCAGCGCCCGTGGAAAGAGCAGGTTTTTCACCTGCGTGACCATCAGCACCAGAAAGACGGGGCATGCCAGCTGGAGCAGCCAGCGGATACCTTCAAATTCCGCCAGCCCCACCCGAAAGCGGCTCAGCACGCCCAATCCTTCGGGAGCCACCAGCAGAAAGAACCAGAACAGGCCGCCGGCCAGCAGAATCTGAGCCAGCAGGTGGTTGCGCGGAGACGCCAGCAGAAAAGCCTGCACCTGCTGCCTTTTTACCAGCGCATACAGGTGGACCAGCAACAGAACGGTTCCCAGGATATACCCCGCCACAGACAGTGGTATCATTCCATCGTACGGATGCAGGAAGGGAGCATGCTGGTTCATCTGGACGCTAACCTTAATGATTATCCCGGTTTCGTAAAGGCGAATCAGTGGGAGTAGGAAGAAAATTCCACTGGATTGCCGGCAATGGTCCGGCAGCTTCCCGCCCGCGCCGGGCGGAGAAACAAGGGGTTCAGGAACCTTGGGTGACTTTGTTAAGCGTAGGGTCCTCAACGGGGGATATTTTCCCGTCCGCATAAAGCACCATGATTCCTCCCTGGTGGCGTTCAAGGGCCGGGACTACGATTTCCTCAAAATCCTGTTCCGTGATGACGCTGCGCCCGTCAATCGGGATGCCGTCGCTGATCCAGGGTTTGCCCCGCAGGGCCTGGCCGCGCGCCACATTCATAGGACGCCCCTTCCGGTTGTCCAGCCAGCTGGTGTAGGAAATGGTGTCCGGCCCGGCGGGAAGGTTGGCATCCTCCGCTCCGAGGATTTCCGGACGCTTGTCGTTTTTGCAGCGGAACGTGTCCGGGAGCATGTTGGGTTCCTTGGCGTTCCGGGCGATCAGGTCGGGTTGTTCCGCATTAACGATGGGCGCCAGGGCGTCCCACCAGTTCCGGCATTCCCTGGCGCTCAGGAGGCTGTCTTTCATGCCGCTGGAGGGCAGTTTTCCGCCGTTCTGGCCTGCGAATTCCTTGCCCCAGTCGCTAATGCGGCGCAGGTTGTCCGTACAGCGCGTTCTGGCTGCCGTTTCCGTGGCATGGGAATAAATGCTGTAGGAGACGCCTGCCAGCAGGGCAATGATGGCGATGACTACGAGAACTTCAATGAGTGTGAAACCTTTGCTGCGTGGGGTAAGTAAGCGGGTTTTCATGATTTCCCGCCATTATGCACGATTTAGGCTGCTTGAAAAGGCAGAAACTGCGCTCTTGGGTGAAAAGAGCGAGGCCGGTGCTCCGGAGATGAAAAAGGCCGGTCCCGTGAAGGACCGGCCTGTAGAAAGGGTGGAGCCGGATTCCACTTATTTGGCGGAAGTTACCAGAGCAGCGAAGGATTCCGGCTTCAGGGAAGCGCCGCCAACCAGAGCCCCGTCAATGTCCGGCTGGGCCATGAGTTCCTCCACGTTTTCCGGTTTTACGGAGCCGCCGTACTGGATGCGCACCTTGGCGGCGGCGTCTGCTCCGAAGACGTCGGAAATAACCTTGCGGATAAAGGAATGGGCTTCCTGGGCTTCCTTGGAAGTTGCGGTCAGGCCGGTGCCAATGGCCCAGACGGGTTCATAGGCGATGACCAGGTTGGATACCTCCTCCGGGGTGAGATCCTTGAGGCCGCCCTTGAGCTGGATTTCCAGCACGGGTTCCAAAATGCCCCCCAGGCGTTCGTCCTTCGTTTCTCCGATGCAGAAAATGGGGGTGATGCCTGCGGCGATGGCCTTCTTGATTTTGGAGTTGATAATGGCATCCGTTTCTCCGAAATATTGGCGGCGTTCGCTGTGGCCGAGCACCACATACTTGAGGTTCAGTTCATTCAGCATGCTGGTGGAGATTTCACCGGTATAAGCTCCGTTGTCGTACTGGGAGACGTTCTGGGCTCCGGCGGTGATGCAGGAGCAACCGCCCAGAGCGTTCTGCACGGAGGGAATGGTGGTGAAGGGAGGGATGATGACCACGTCACACGCGACGTCTTTCCCCTTAATGAGGTTTTTGAAGCTTTCGATGAACTGGGCGCCTTCGGCGGGGCCGATGTTCATCTTCCAGTTGGCGGCAATGATGGGTTTGCGGGACATAATGGAATGATATTAATCAGGAACACGCATTGTTGACAAATTGAAGCTGAGGTCAAGCACAGATCAAAAGGGCCGCATACGCGCCGTCCGATTTTTCCTCGTGGGGAAGGATAAGTTTTTCTTCTTTCAGCGTCCATTCCGGATGGTTCTGCAAAAAGTCCCTGACCAGCAGTCCGTCTTCCTCCGCGTCAATGGAACAGGTGGAATAAACCAGTCTGCCGCCCGGTTTGACGGCGCGGGAGGCATTTTCCAGGATGGTCTTCTGGAGTGCGGCCAGGCGACGGATTTCCTCCGGAGTCAGGCGCCAGCGCACGTCCACGCGGCGTTGGATGACTCCGGTGTTGGAACAGGGAACGTCCAGAAGCACGGCGTCAAAGCGGCCCTTCCATTCCGTGCGGCAGGGAAGGGACCAGTCCGCCTGCGCCGTCCTGACGAAGGGGGATCCCTGCCTGTCCAGGTTTTCCTTCAGGATGGGCAGCCGGTGTTTGTGGAGATCCGTGGCGGTCAGGCGGGCTTTGCCTCCGGTAGCGGCGATGATGGCTGCGGATTTGCCGCCGGGGGCGGCGCAGGCGTCCAGAATCTCCTCTCCGGGCTGGGGGGCTAGCAAATCAATGGAATAACGGGTGGAAGGGTCCGCCACGTAAAGGGAGCCTGTTTTAATTTCCTCCAGCGGCAGAAGGCCTTCCACGGAGAACCAGCCGGGCGCGCGGTCCAGCGGTGCGAGGGAGGCCGGAATATTTTTCATGGGTATCAAAGGATTGGCGCGCACATACAGGCGCGGTGTGGTATTGTTCCAGCGGAGCAGGTCGCGGGTCATTTGCGGCCCCATTTGTTCCGTCCATCTCTGTACCAGCCATGCGGGGGTGGAATAATGAATGGAAAGCGGAAGTTTTTCCCGGTCCTCCAGAATGGTTTTCTCCCGCCGCAAAGCGTTGCGCAGGATAGCGTTTACCAGTCCTCTCAGGCGTACGGACGCGAGATTCACGGTTTCATACACAGCGGCGTGGTCCGCCATGCCCAGCAGGAAAAGCTGGCTCAACCCCAGTTGGAGAATAAGACGCGCTTCCACGTCCAGCTTGCCTTTCCGGAGGGTTCCGATGACGTGGTCAAGCCAGGTCTGGTTGCGCAATACGCTGAAGACCAAAGCCTGCACCAGATGCCTGTCTGCCGGTGGAAGCGCAGCTCGTGAACATTCCCGGTCCACGAGGGTTTCCGCAAAGGAGCGGCCTGCATGCCAGCTCCTCAGGCAATTCAGTGCTGTCTGGCGGGGGGAGGGGGGATTGTTCTTCACCGGGGAACTCTACATGCGGAACGTTCAGGTTTCAACCTGCAAAAACGCCCGGCGGAAAAAGGGGGACGCCGGATCGGTTCCGGTTTTCACCTGTCTTTTCTGGGGCTGCCCACTTCCTTCCTGTAAATGGCCCGGAGTTTTTCCAGCTGGTCTTTCCTTGTTCCCGCAAGATTATTCCTTTCTTCAGGATCCCTGCCTATGTGAAAGAGGAACGGTTTATTTTGTTTTTGCGTAAGCTTCCAGCCGTCTCCCGTGATGACGGTGTGATCCACGACTACATAATCGCGCTGCCTGGAGGAGTTGCCGGACAGTATATCCATATAGGAAACGGCATCTTTGCCTTCCGGCATGCGGATCCCCGCAAGATCGGCGAAAGAGGCCATATGGTCGTAATTGGCCACCAGGCTGTGGCAGACCTTTCCATGGGGCAGCGTGCCGGGCCAGGAAATGATAAGGGGAACGCGGATGCCCCCTTCATGGCTGGTCCATTTCAGGCCGGCCAGATTGGCCATGGCGTTGTTTGGCCCAACGCGGCCGCGGCTGCCGCGGAAAACATCCAGCAGTTCCCCGGTGCCGTCTAGGACGCCTCCGTGGCAGTCGGGCCCGCGGCCGCGGCCTTTATCCGTACGGTAGTAAAGTTCATGCCCGTTGTCGGAACTGAAAATGATAATGGTGCGCTTGTCCAGGCCCAGCTTGCGCACCTGGTCCACGATGGCTCCGACCTGCCTGTCCAGCTTGTCCACCATGGAAGCGTATTCTTCTGCCGCTCCGGAGCATTCCCTGTTGGTTCCGCTGGCATTGCCATAGGCCTGGCGGATGGCAGGGGAGCCCGCGTACGTGTTTTCTTCCGGAGGAATATCTACCGGGCCGTGGGGAAGGTTGGTGGAAAAAAAGATAAACATGGGCCTGTTCCGGTTTTCCTCCATGAAACGAAGGGTTTCCGCCAGCATCACGTCCGGAGCGTAGGTGACTTTGCCTTCCCTGTTGCCTCTTCGTTTTTCTGTGGCTCCCGGACTGTAGTCTTCCGGAGTTTTGCCTCCGTCGGCATGGGTGTTGCCTTTCAGGGGGAGGCGTTCGCCGTCTTTCCAGAGGAAGGAGGGATAAAAGCCATGGGCCCTCTGATGGTCCATGTACCCTACATAGCGGTCCCAGCCGTGTCTTTTCAATTCTCCGTGCCATGTGGTGAATCCCCATTCCAGCTTGCCGAACTGTCCCGTGACGTATCCGGCCTTTTTCAGCAATTCCGGGAGGAACACTTCTCCCTCGGCGGCCTTGATGCGTACTGCCCGTGCCGCTTTCTCTTCCAGTTGCTCATTGGACCAGCCTTCCCGTTCCGCCGTGATGACCAGGGCTCCCGCTGTCTGGGTGTAGGAATGGGAGTGGCTGTCGTGCACGCCCATAAGCAGGGAAGCGCGCGCCGGGCAGCAATATTGGCTGCTGTAGCACCGGGTGAACATGATGCCCTGGCTGGCCAGGCGGTCGATATTGGGTGTTTTCACGATTTCCTGGCCATAGCAGCCCAGCATGCCCATGCCCAGGTCATCCGCATAAATAAAAATGATATTGGGTTTGAAGGCCGCGGCGGATGCCAAAAACGGAGAGAGCGAAAATGCAGCCGCCAGAAATGCGTGTGAAAGAAATCCCATAACGGTCACTACGCAGGAAAAGAAAAGGTTATTGCAAAGAAAAAACCGTCCGGAATACCTTTTCCGGACGGTTTGATAAAGAGTGGTACCGTTACGGGCGCTTAATTGCCGTAGGGTTTGTTGACACGGCTGAATTGCTTCAGGCGCAATCCGTTGAGGTGGATGAACCCTTCCGCGTCGTTCTGGTTGTACAGTTCCTCGTGGCCGCCTTCCATCGTGGCGATTTCTTCGGAATACAGGGACTGCGGGGAACGGCGTCCGGCGTACATGACGTTGCCCTTGTAAAGCTTCAGGCGTACTTCCCCGTTGACGGTTTCCTGGGATTTGGTTACCAGGGCCTGGATGGCCTCGCGTTCCGGTGCAAACCAGAAGCCGTTGTAAACCAGCGTAGCGTATTCCGGGATGAGGGAGTCGCGCACCTTTTGCACTTCCCGGTCAATTGTAATTGTTTCAATATCGCGGTGGGCCGCCAGCAGGATGGTGCCGCCGGGAGTTTCATAAATGCCGCGGCTCTTCATGCCCACAAAGCGGTTTTCTACGATATCCACGCGGCCGATGCCATGCTTGCCGCCCAGGGCGTTCAGCACGTACATGACGCCCAGGGGGCTGAGCAGGGTATACCCGTCGCGTTCTCCTTTCGGGGTGACGCCCAGTTCTTTCAGCAGAACGTCGAGACCATCGTACTGGATGCCGATGACATTGCCCTTTTCATACAGGAGCTGGATGTATTCGGCCTGGTCCGGAGCGTCTTCCGGGGAAACGGAAAGCTTGTACATTTCACGGTCGGCGGGGGTGGTGCCGTCGTACCAGGTATCTTCCAGCATCCCGGCTTCAAAGGAAATGTGAAGCAGGTTGCGGTCCATGGAATAAGGCTTTTTCAGAGACTGCCGGATCGGGATGCCGTGGGATTCCGCGTAGGCGATCATTTCCGTGCGGCCCGGGAACTGCTGGCGGAATTCGGGATCGCGCCACGGGGCGATGACCTTGATGTTCGGGGCCAGGGCATTGACGGCCAGTTCAAAGCGTACCTGGTCGTTCCCCTTGCCGGTGGCGCCGTGGGCGATGGCGTCCGCGCCTTCCCGGATGGCCAGATCCACCATGTCTTTGGAAA
>OHYB01000990.1_pt1 | contig 11750 bp, 7 predicted proteins | sample 1580181 | NCBI WGS metagenome assembly OHYB01 (sample SAMEA3882510, study PRJEB24775) | human gut metagenome | biome: human-associated habitat; feature: intestine environment; material: feces | place: Netherlands | collected 2009/2010
ATCTACCGATTCTTCCGATGAACGACTGGTGAAGGCTTCTCATACATTCGCGGCACTTCTTCAGGAAGGGGCTCTTAAAGAGCAGATTGATACATTGTTCATGGGATTTACGGAAGCCGAAGCCGTAAAGCTTTTTGCTAATACTTACCTTGCATTACGTGTTTCTTATTTCAACGAATTGGATACTTATGCAGAAATGAAAGGACTCCATACCAAAGATATTATAAGCGGTGTATGTCTCGATCCGAGAATCGGAACGCATTACAACAATCCATCTTTTGGTTATGGGGGATACTGTCTTCCAAAAGATACCAAACAATTGCTGGCCAATTACGATAATGTACCTCAGAATATGATGTCCGCAATTGTCGAAAGCAACCGTACAAGAAAAGATTTTATTGCTGATCGTGTTCTCAATCTCGCCGGATATTATGATTATAACAATCATGGTGATTATTCTGCTGCCCAGGAAAAAGAATGTACTATAGGAGTTTACCGTCTTACGATGAAGAGCAATTCCGACAACTTCCGTCAGAGCAGTATTCAGGGCGTCATGAAACGAATCAAAGCAAAAGGAGCTACTGTCATCGTTTACGAACCAACCCTGGAAGATGGAACCACATTTTTTGGAAGCAAAGTAGTCAATAATTTAGAGCAGTTCAAAAAACTTTCTCAAGCTATTATTGCCAACAGATATAATCCGATTCTTGACGATGTTAAGGACAAAGTATATACCCGTGATCTTTTCCAACGAGATTAATCCGAATTTCACAAAAAGATTTGTGTATAACAAAGGCAGGTCAAATGACCTGCCTTTATTGCTAATATACTACAACTTTTGTTCCTCGCGGAATATTATCATATATCCATTTTGCATTATTAATGTTTAATCGAACACATCCGTGTGATGCATTGATTCCAAGTCTTCCATCTATAATTACAGACATACTTCCTTGTTTATACAGTACAGAGTGGAACAGGTAATTTCCATAGAACTGTGTATAATACCAGCATGTATATCCAGATCCAAATGATTTTCCTTTTCCCTGTACAGTAAATGTTCCTTTCACTGTCGGAGTTGATTTTGCTCCTGTAGTACAAACCCACTTTTTCACTTCATTCCATTTACCGACTGAACCGCTATAAATTCCTACTCTGTTAGCTGTCGTATCTACCAGAATGAGATACCGTGTGTTACTTGCATACGCCAATGCTCTCAGATGCATCTGGTCTTTAACTGCTATTGTCGCAGTCTTTTTCTTTTCTGTATAATAATTAGCATTTTTCCCCGGAGCTGCTGCATCTTTTGATACAAGGCGAATCTGTAATCCTTCCATTCTGTATCCGATTTTTGATGTTCCTGCTGCCTGGCCATTTTTTGCCCAGCCAAGCCAGCCATATCCCTGTACATGTGCACGATAATATATGTCATAATATTTGGCAAGATTACCGGTAAGTCTGATTTTCACAGCTTCCATTCCATTCGTTCCTGTAGATGCCCCGTTGGTTGTACCTGCATCAGACCAGTCCTTCCAGCCCTCTTTTGCAATATGTGTCGCATATTGAATCGTTCCTGATGGTGCAAGTTTATTTGACTGATCCAGATATAATGTAAGGCTCTGAAGCTGTTGTTTTTTGCCGATTGTCCCTACTGTATTTCCTTGCGATACATTGCCTGTCGCTCCTACACCTTTGATATATCCATTATAATAGAAGTTACCACTCTTATATCCTTCCACATATTTTACACCACTTGTATTCGGAGCCGTTTCTGCATCTTTTTTCAATGCCTCGATCTTCTTACTAAGATCAATTGTTCCTGTTACTCTTCCTGCAGATTCGTAATTACACCAGCCAATCTTTGCCAGATGTATACTGTAATACACTTCATAATACTTTGCGATCTCACCAGTCAGCTTCACTCTGATTGCTTCAATTCTCTTACTCTGACCGCTTGTTCCTGCAAGTTCACCATTCTTTTTCCAGCTTTGCCATCCAATTCCCTGTACATATGCCTGATATTCTACATTTCCTGTATAGTCAGAATCCGGAAGTGTAATCTTTATTGCCTCAATTCTTTTTCCCTGTCCGGTTGTCCCTGCAATCTGATTATCACTTACTTTTTTCTGCCATCCAATAGACTGTACATGGGTCTGATACTGAATTCTTGGTACCTGATAAGCTTTCTTCGTACTTCCTGGTGCACTTTCACCTTTTTTCACTAATTTGATCTCAATTGCTTCTAAACGTTTTCCATAAGTACTGCTTCCGGCCTTTTCTCCGTTCTTTGCCCAGTCAAGCCAGCCAAAGCTCTGTATATGCGTACGATAGTATACGTCATATTTTTTTGCTATAGCACCTTCCAGACGAACAGATACTGCTTCTACTCTCTTTCCCTGTCCGGTTGTCCCTGCAAGTGCTCCGTTTTCTACTTCTTTCTGCCAGCCATATGACTGTACATGAGTTTTATATATAATTTTACTGTCTTTTTGATCTTCTTCTGATAATCCGGCAAGCTTAATCTTTAACGCCTCAATAGAAAGCGCCTTTCCTTCCGTTCCTGCCAGTGCGCCATCTTCTACTTTTTTCTGCCAGCCGATTTTTGCTACACGAGCCTGATATACCACCTTCACTGTTTCCTCCGGTACTATATCCGTCTTTACTATGTATGAATTTGCTGTGTCTAAATCGACATTTGTACTTTTCTCTGTCAACTGAACCTGAATGGCCTTTATGCCACAATCATATCCTTTAGTTCCGGATGGGGCATCATTTTCGGCCCAGCCAAGCCACTGTCCTTCACTCTGATCATCAGTTTGAACATATGCACGATAGTAAATATTATACTTTTCAGCCAGTTCTTCTGTTAATTTTATCTTGAACGCAGCTATCTTCTGTTCGCTGTCAAATCCAGTCTCCTGGCCGGCCGTTACATACTCGTTCCAATTTCCCTCTGCATCTGCTACCGAATATGTGATTCCATTCAAATTTTCCTCTGTTACAGAATCCAAAACATCTAATTTTAATTTGGATATTTCAGCATCTTTATTCTCTGGCTCACCCACATATTCTCCATTGTCTGCTTCCTGCCACTCAGAAGCCCCTGACATTAATACCGAATATTTTAATACAGGCTGTGATTCTGCCTGTGTTTCGTCAGCATATGCCCTGGCCGGCATAACTAATGTAACGATCATTGCCATAATTGCAGTCAATGATATCATTTTCTTATACATGATTCTGCCTCCTTTTCATAGTATGACTTTATTTGATCACATGCGTTTTTTGAGTATTACCTGGTGCCGCCGCACCTTTTTTTACCAGAACAACCTGTATACATTCTAATCGTTTTGCACATCCTGTTGTTCCTGCTATCTCTCCATTTTTTGCCCAGTCGAGCCAGCCATATGTTTCCGTATGTACACGATAATATACGTCATACATTTGAGCCATTTTTCCCGTAAGTTCAATTCTTATGGCTTCCATTCTTTTTGCAGCACCAACCGTACCTGCTACTGCATTATTCGTTTTCCAGCCTTGCCAGCCACTACTTTGAACATGCGCCCGATACTTAATTTCACCTGAGTATTTCTGGTCTGTCAATTTCAGTCTGAAAGCTTCCATACGTTTTGCTTCGCCTGTCGTCCCTGCATAGCCACCTCCATATACACTTTCTTTCCATCCATATGTTTGCAAATGTGCCGAGTACTGTGTTAATGGTTGTACATATGCCTGTACCGTACTGCCAGGTGCCTGGCTTCCTTTTGAAACCAATTTTATCTGTATTGCCTCCATTCGCCTTGCACCGTCTGTTGTACCCGCAATTTCACCATTTTTTGCCCAGTCAAGCCAGCCATATGTCTGCGTATGTACACGATAATAAATATCATAATGATTTGCTGCTTCACCCGTCAGACGGATACGAATTGCCTCCATGCGTTTTGCTTCGCCCGTCGTTCCACCGATCGTACCATCCGATACCCAGTTTTTCCAGCCATTTGACTGCACATGTGTACTGTATTGGACTGAACCGGTATAACCAATATTAGAAAGCTGAATCTTTATCGCTTCTATTCGTTTTGCTTCACCTGTTGTTCCAGATATTTCGCCATTGGCTTTAGACGCCTGCCAGCCGTCTGACTGTATATGTGTGCTATAAATTACTCCCGTTTTCTTAGTGTCTGGTATTGTGTTTCCTCCATTTAATCCAGAGGTACCTGTATTAATCTTTTTAATATATTGCTTACTTGCATAAGCATACATAGAAGATGAATTATATTTTCCGGAAGTACTTTCAATTCCTCCTCTATCCGCTTTTAACACCGGATCACTCTGCACTTTATAAAAATCTCCGGATTCTCCCAATATCAGAAATGCATAATTGGAGGAAGTTCCCGTATTATACAGACTTGTAGCAGAAGTACTTGCCTCTTTTCGTACATTTAATGTTGTATGTGCTGTTGACACAGTGTCCTTAATACCTATCGAATATTTATTTTGATCTTTCTTTCCGCCCTCACTGTCCATCTTCCATGCAAGAGCGGCAATTTTTTCACCCCAATAAGGATCTGATGCGTAGCTTACATTAATACCACTCGCTTTATCTCCTAAAAAGCCTCCGTGATAATAAGCCCATCCGGCTCTTAAATATTGTTTTGACATATAAGTTTCTGCAAAATCTTTTATGCATACATCCACACTTGAAAATGTATTCGCACTCTGGCCAGGCGATGTATCGACTGCATTCAGTCCAAACAAATTATTTTTTTGCTTTGCAATACTGCTTGTTCCCCAAGCACTTTCCAACGCACCTACACCTGTCATGAGCAATGCATTTACTCCATATGAATTTTGATTATTTACAAATGCCGCCCCTTTATTATACATTTTTGAGCTGCTCTGAGCATGTTTATTAATAATTGTAGAAAGTTCATTTGCAGAATACGATGACTTTCCACGCAGCGGAAGATATTGATAATAATTATAATACGGGTTATTGGGGTTAATAGAATTTTTTCTTGTGTTACTCTTGTAATCAGATAACATTGTCACGTAATTAGTATAAAAATAATGTCCGTCATAGCTGTAATATGTGGTCCCCGTCTTCATATAAGACTGTTGTGGTCCCACATTAACTGATCCGCCATAACCCGGTGTCGTCATATCCATACAGATTCTATGGATAATAGAAGAACCATCTGCATAATAGTTGCTATAACTTTTTGCTGAATTCAAATTAACAACCTGAACTTTGGACTGGTCTACTAATCCTACAACACCACTTTGCATAAATTTCACTTTTCCGTTTTCAGTGCCCAGATATGCTGCATCAGCTCCCGCTCCACCATAGCAGTAACCTGCGGCGTTCGTACTGTATTCTTTGTATTCTGTAGTATTATTTCCAACCGAAGCACCTGCTGCATTCGCCCGGAAATTTACAATATAGGTTGCCGCAGCTCTTGCCTTATTAGATAAATCTTCTTTTACTACTCCATCCGTTTCTTCTTCAACATCGAATACATTTCCGTTTTCATCTACACTTACAACGGTTCTTTCACCTGTGGTATTTTCGGGTGTATCAGGATTCTCTGTTAATTCACTTTGTTCCTGTGTTCCATCTATTTCCTGGTTTATTTCCTGATCAGCTTCGTCATTCATCTGTTGCTGGTTCTGATCCATCTGACTACTTTCCATCGATTGTCCTTCTTCAGTAGCCGCATCATTGGCTGCAGATACACTTATTCCGGAAAGTATCATACTCATAATACATATGCAGGCAATGAATCTTTTTTTACTTTTCAAATTTTCTTCCTCCCTTTCTTCATTTTTCCTAATTATAACACAGTTCCATAACAAGCGAAATCCTTTATTGCAACAGAAAAAGTCATTTGAAATATGGATACTTCATACTTCAAATGACTTTTCTTTCATATACTAAAGCTCTCTATCTTACTTCTTTATAAATGTTTTTTCTGTACTTCCAGGTGCTGCTCCACCTTTTTCCACCAGTACGATCTGAATAGCTTCCAATCTTTTCGCAAGACCTTCCGTTCCGGCCTTTTCTCCGTTCTTTGCCCAGCCAAGCCAGCCATACGTCTGCGCATGCACCCGGTAATATATATCATACTGATCTGCCAGCGAATCTTTCAATTCAATCTGTATTGCTTCAAGTCTCTTAGCTTTTCCCTCTGTTCCGCTGTTTTTTCCGCCATTAACCCACTTTTGCCATCCGTAGGTCTGTACATGCGTTCTATATGAAATTTCCTTATTATAACTGGAATCTACCATTGCTATATTCAGTGCTTCCATCCTCTTGGCTTTTCCACTTGTTCCGGCCGTCTCACCATCATGTACCTTACTCATCCATCCATAGGTCTGTACATGCGTTTTGTAAGCTATTTTTGCTTCCTTAAAAGCTATAGATGTTGCTCCCGGAGCAGGATTTCCCTTTGGAACCACTTTAACCTGAACCGCCTCGATTCGTTTTGCATAATCTTTTGTTCCGGATGGTTCTCCGTTTTTCGCCCAGTCAAGCCAGCCAAATGTCTGTGTATGCACTCTGTAGTAAATATCATACTTTTCCGCAAGTTCTCCTGTGAGATGCAGCTTTATAGCTTCCATTCTCTTTCCGCCATTTAATATACCTGCTGCTGTATTATTGGCTTTTTCTCCCATCCAGCCATAACTTTGCATATACGTATCATATACTATATTTCCACTATATTGTGTATCATTTACTCTGACAGCTAATCCCTGAACCGCTCTTGCCTGACCAATTGTACCGCTCTGTTCACCATCCGCACTGTATTTCTTCCATCCTTGTTTTTCTACGTATGTTCTATATTCTACTTTCTTTCCTGTAGTCTTATACGAATTATCTGTTGTTCCGGGTATCGTTGCTCCTTTTGGTAAGACAGCAATTTGTAATGCCTCAATTCGTTTTTCATATCCCTGGCTTCCAGCCGGCTGTCCATTGGATGTCCATCCCAGCCAGCCAAAGTTCTGACTATATACACGATAGTATATATCATAATTCTCGGCCTGACTTCCTGTTAAACTAATTTTCACAGCCTGAATATACTTGCTTTTTCCTTCTGTTCCTGCGAGCTGCCCTGTTTCTGCCAGTGGCTTCCAGCCTTCATCCTGTATACATGCCTGATATCTTACTCCTAGATCTCCATATCCGCCCCCGACATTTATTTTAAACGCTTCTAGTCTTTTTCCATAACCCGGCTTTCCTGTCTGATAACCGTTATTTACAGGCTCCTGCCAGCCATAACTTTGCATATGCGACGTATATGTAATGATATTCTCATCGGAAACCATTACCCGATCTGCATCTTGATTTATCACCGGTTCATCTGACATCCAGAAGTTAATATCTACATTGGTACTAACACCATTTACTTTTCCCGAAGACGTACACTGCCACATATCATACTTTGACTGATACTGACAAGATGCACTATACTGCGCAACCCATTTAGACCAGGACTCATTCTTAAATACCCGATCTGTCAATATACTATTCCACCAATACAGGCTCGCATAAATTCCAACTTTATATCCAGCCCCAGATATCTTAGAACAAAATGTATTTGCCAATTTTCCAATTGTTGAACTGCCAAGATTCAGAACCGAATTCTCTTCCATGTCAAAATAAACGGGGTATGTCGGCTGGTGTCCTTCCAACATTTTCTTAACATTTTCAGTCTCTTTCTCTACTGCCGAAACCGTTGTTGCTGTAGAATATATGTATACCCCATAAGGAATTCCCAATCGTTCACATTCTTTTACATTGTACTCCCATTTACGATCTTTATAGCCTGAACCATAACTGCAGCGGATAATAACGAAATCAATATCCGATCTGTTTTTTACCGTATCCCAGTTAATAGTTCCCTGATATTCACTTACATCCATTCCTTTTTTCTTTGCACCAGGGATTGGTTTTCCAAGACTGTTAACAAATTGTCCATTGACCTTTTTCCATGCATTTGTAACAGCCCTTGCATTACTTGTCGCATCATCTTCTTGTGGTATTAATTCACCATTCGAATATCTCCAACTATTTTCTTTCGGCCTGTCCTCATCTGTATTCTCACTCGTCTGCACTTTCACTGAATCAGAGACAGATTCCTTTTTTTGAGCGTCGTTATTCTCCGGTTCTCCTGCCATAACGCTGATTGTACCTGTCGTAATATATATGACAGCCAGCATTACCGTCATTATCCTTTTCATATTTTCCCCCCTCAAATCATCAAATTGTATTATATATTTTACTATATCATGATTCTTATTTTCTTACTATCTTTATTTGCTTTTCCGGACATTTTCTTATTTTCTAAATACAATCACTCTCTGTCCCACATAATTAAACACCACGAACGCTCCCATTCCAACTAGCATAGACAGATTATCCTGTACACTTTTACTCTGTCCGTGAAGAAACCATGACACAAGCGGCTTGGCAAGCCCGTACGCACCCAGATAACAGACCGTAATATTTAACGCAAACTTAACCAGTTGCTTCCATGACTTTTCTTTATTCTGAAATGTAAAATACTTATTCAAAAAATAACTCACAATACTCCCCACAACATAATTGGATGCCGAGGATATCCAATAGCTCAGATGTAACACATTATATGCTGCAAACATTACAGCTGTTCCGACCAGTGTATTCACAATTCCAACCAATACAAATTTCCAAAATGTTATATCCAGTATATTTTTTATTTTATCTTTCATTATTGCTTCTTTCTCCTTGTTCATTTATAAAATAGGCATTGCATGGCAATACTAAAACGGCCTGTGTAAAAACACAGGCCGTCCAATATTCTCTTATTCTCCTAATCCATCTTCGATTGCACTGACCATGGCATCCATAGCCTCTTTTTCATCTTCCCCGTCGCAGATAAGTTCGATCTCATCTCCCGATTTCACACATGCTCCGAGAACACTTAAAACGCTCTTTGCATTTGCTGCAACATCGTCATCATACATAAACTCTACTTTGCATTTGTATCTACTTGCTATGTTACAGAACATTCCTGCCGGTCTGAGATGTAACCCTGTTGGATTTGTTATTGTAACTTTCTGTCTGATCATAATGTACTCTCCTCGCTTCTAATTGTTATTCCGTCCATCTTCAAGCCTCTGTACTTGTTTTATGATTATTCTCTTTTGTTTACCTGATTGTATCTGTCTTTTTCTCATCTTCTTTCGTCTGACCTTCACTGCTGCTATTTTCATTTTGTGTCTTATCATTCTGTTTTGTTTTTTCCAGAATAATTTCTACACTCACATTATTCACCAGTGAACATCCGTCCGGAAGTTCAACAGATACCGGAACCGTATAAGTTCCTGCATTGGTATACTTCTTCAGATCAATACTCACTTTCTTTGCCGGTGAGAACAAATTCAGTGCATCCCCAGGTCCTTTTATCTGTATCTCAAGATCAACCGTTGAACCATAACTAATGCTCAGTCCTTCTGCTATATTGTTTACAACAATAGAATTTGTAGCTACTTCAAATGTTTTCGCTCCCGGCTGCTGTACCGGAATTGATACAACCACCTTATTCGCATTCTGTTCTGTCAAAGACACACCACTTGGAATATAAGACGAAATATCAATTGTTTTGTCCGTCTTCTGTGTCAGATTATCCAGCTGTAACGCACTTGCCGGAATACTGATTTTGGAAACTCCTGCTAATGTCGTTTTATCTCCTGTAATCTCAACTTCCTGCGGCTCTACCGTTATTTTTCCAAGTTTATACCCCTCTGCCGCTGATACATCTGACGTATCAACTTCTATCGGAACACTTTTAACCTGAAGAAGTTCTACTTCTACACTAACTCCCTCTTTTCCAAGATTGTTTGCCAGAAGTGTCTGGTCAATCACATTATTATTCGCATCATACAGAACCAGTTTTGCTTCCACCGTCTCATCTTCCGAAAGTCCTGATACATCTGCTTCGGCGGTAACTTTGGCTATACTGTTGATAATTCGTTTTGGTCCTCTAAGCGTTACCTTTTCCGGAACCGCTTTCAGTGCTCCTACTTCATAACCACCTCTTACAGTACCTGTTGTTGTCGGAGTAATCGGGAAATTATTTTTTGCTTCCTCATCAATCTGGATCTGCAGATTTCTTGGATTTGCCGTCGCTTTCTCATATTTTCCGGCATAACCTTTGATTGTTATTTCGATTGGTACCTGTGTACGAAGTGTCAGTTCTTTCATATCGGCAGTTGCCTGAATATCTTCTGCCTTAATTTTATCTAATACGGATCTCTGCGCCGTAACAGTTACATTCACTTCCTGTGTATTATCAACAATCTGATACGTATTATTATTATCTGTAATTACTTCTTCATGAGTTACCTGAACCGGTATATTTGAGAAAGTTTTATCGTCTACCGGGTCATCTATATTTACCACGATCAGCCACAGAAATACTGCAATCAGGAAAGCCAGTATTTTCAGCGTAAGATTCTTAGTTATTCTTTTTTGCATGCTCACGCCATCCTTTCCACATTGCCCGTATTCTGTTAGTTTCACTGCTTCTGTGCTGGATTTCTTCCAGTTTTATCCTAAGCTGCGCTTCATTAATATTTCTCGCCAGTTTGCCTCCTTGTGCCACAGATACAGCTCCCGTTTCTTCCGAAACAGCAATGATCAGAGCATCACTGACTTCACTCATTCCAACTGCGGCACGATGCCTTGTTCCCAGATCTTTACTGATACGCATATTGTCAGAAAGTGGAAGGTAGCATGTTGCCGACACAATCCTGTCACCACGGATAATAATTGCTCCGTCATGAAGAGGGGTATTGTGTTCAAATATATTCTCCAACACCTGACTGGATACCAGACAATCCATCTGAATCCCTGTACTTTCATATTCTGTCAGTCGAATTGCCTGTTCTACTACGATCAACGCTCCTGTCTTTACTTTTCCCATTGCAAAGCAGGCTCTGATAATATTCTCTCTGGTTTCCTCACTGAAACGTATCTCTCGATTCTGCTCAAAAGGCACAACCGACGTCAGGAATTGCTTTTCTCCCAGTTTTTCCAGCGCTCTTCGAAGTTCCGGCTGGAATACAACAATCGCAGCGGTTGCCATAACCGTCAGCGAATTTCTCGCAATAAAAAGGATGGTATGCATTTTAAATATAGCTGCAAGAAGAATAAATCCGGCAAGAACGATAATTCCCCGAAGTAACATCCATGCTTTCGTATTCTTAATCCATACAATAATCTGATAAATCAGAAATGTAAGAATCAAAACCTCTATCACATCTGTAACATGTACCTTTGGAATATACAGACCTATTCCGTATTTTTCTATAAAATCTGCCACTGCCTGTTCCATTCTTCTCACCTCCTCTTTATCTGAAATATTTCAACTATATTCTATATCTATCTTTTTCTTTTATTTGCAGTTTTCTTTCCACTTGCATGAAATTCATTTTCAAGGCTTTGTGTCAAAAGTAACTTATCTACATCTTTCATATCATGTTTCTTCGGCATCGGTCCTCTCTTCGGTGAATGTTTTTTGGCCTGACTGGCTCTTATCTGTGCAGGACTTCTGTACTCCGAATTATTATATGGTGTTTTTCTCGATGTTTCTTTTCTTAATTTGTGATTTGCAGACGGCTCCACGCTGATTGCCTTAGTCTCTTCCGTAACATCCTGTGAAAGACGTTTTACTGCTTCTGCATCAATAATCTCTGTTTCCTGTCTT
>OHYB01000992.1_pt1 | contig 11728 bp, 9 predicted proteins | sample 1580181 | NCBI WGS metagenome assembly OHYB01 (sample SAMEA3882510, study PRJEB24775) | human gut metagenome | biome: human-associated habitat; feature: intestine environment; material: feces | place: Netherlands | collected 2009/2010
TCGGAGAGAACTACACCGAGGAACGCATCAAGGAGCGGATTGCCGGACGGACGCCGCGCAGAAACCGGAGGCAGACCATGCCGAAGGGCATCTCTCTTATCGGAGATATTCAGGATCGGATAAGACTTATCGACAGCAAGGGTTACGAGCATAAAGCCAAGCTCACAATCCTCAAGGAAGCGGCGCGGACACTCAACTATCTCACGGAAAACAACTTGCTCCAATACGCCGATCTTGAGAAGAAGGTCGAGGACGTTCACAGCTCCTATGACCGTACCGGCAAGGAACTGAAAGACGTTGAAGCACGTCTGCGGGAAGTTCAGCCGCTTATCAAAAACATCTCCAACTACCAGCGCCTCAAGCCCGTATATGACGCATTCCAGAAGGCAAAAGACAAGCCGGGTTTCAAAGCAAAGCACGAAGCCGAGCTTGTGATTTTCGAGGCGGCACGGAGTACATTGCTTGCCATGCAGGGAGATGAAAAACTGCCGAGCTTAAAGACGCTGCAAACGGAACAGCAGAGACTTCTCGACGAGCAGCAGCGACTCTATGATGAACGTGCGAAGCTCAAAAAAGAAGCAAAGCAAATAGAGACGATCAAGTCTAATGTTGATACGTTTCTCTCTCCTTCTGCTGACCATGACCGTGATCATCTGCGCAGCACACAGCGCGAATAGTCCTTTCAAAAGCAGGGCATCTCTTGTTGACCAGAGATGCCCTGCATCCTTGAGAGAAGGTTCGAGAAATTGAAACTTTTTCTTTAATTTTTGCATCAACGGATTGCTTTTGAGAATGAAATCCGGTATAATATTATAAGCGATGTTGAATGCAAGCAAGTGAAAGGATGGTTGCCGTGCGCATAAGCTATAAGAAACTATGGATGCTTCTTCTGGAACGCGACATAAAGAGGGCTTCTCTACGACATGAGGTAGGGCTGTCTGCCGGAACATGGACAAAACTGAATAAGGGGGAAGAAGTGTCCCTCTCTATTTTGCTGCGCATTTGTGATTACTTGAACTGTGACATCGGAGATATATGTGAGGCTGTGCGAACGGACAAGAACTAAGTCCGGTTTTTCGTACAGCTCTTTTTGTAGGATAGTAAGTGTGAAACTATAACTTTGGAGGTTGCTGAAATGGCTGAGAATAACACAAGCAATATCGGCTTTGAAAAACAAATCTGGGACGCGGCTTGCGTCCTGCGCGGAAACATCGACGCATCCGAATACAAGTCCGTCGTTCTCGGATTGATTTTCTTGAAATACATTTCTGATCGCTTCGAGGCAAAGTACAAGGAACTGGTTGAAGAAGGCGATGGATTTGAAGAGGATCAGGACGAATACACTGCCGAAAACATCTTCTTTGTCCCTGAGAATGCACGATGGAGTGCGATTGCTGCTGCCGCTCACACGCCGGAAATTGGCACGGTGATTGATGACGCAATGCGCAGTATCGAGAAAGAAAACAAGCGCCTCAAAGATATTCTTCCTAAGAACTTCGCCCGTCCAGAGCTGGACAAGCGGCGTCTTGGTGAAGTGGTTGATCTCTTCACCAACATTCAGATGATCGAGCATGGAAACAGTAAGGACATTCTTGGTCGGACTTACGAATACTGTCTCTCCAAGTTTGCCGAGCAAGAAGGCAAACTTGCTGGTGAGTTCTATACTCCCTCTTGCGTTGTACGTACCCTTGTTGAAGTGTTGCAACCGTTTAATGGACGTGTTTATGACCCGTGCTGCGGCTCTGGCGGTATGTTCGTTCAGTCCGCAAAGTTCATCGAAAATCATGGCGGCAACATCAACAAGATTTCCGTCTTTGGTCAAGACTCCAACCCGACCACATGGAAGATGGCGCAGATGAATCTTGCCATTCGCGGTATAGAAGCCGACCTCGGCAAGTTTAATGCGGACACGTTCTTTAACGATTGCCACCCTCAACTCAAGGCAGACTTCATTATGGCGAATCCTCCCTTCAATCTCTCCGGCTGGGGTGCGGATAAACTCGTTGATGATGTCCGTTGGCAGTATGGTACGCCTCCCGCTGGAAATGCAAACTTCGCGTGGTTGCAGCACATGATCTGGCATCTCGCTCCGAATGGTCGTATCGGCATGGTGCTTGCAAATGGTTCGCTTTCTTCGCAGTCCGGCGGTGAAGGTGAAATCCGCAAGAACATTATCAATGCTGACCTTGTGGACTGTATCGTTGCAATGCCGACGCAGCTATTCTACACGACGCAGATCCCGGTATCGCTCTGGTTCCTTGCAAAGAACAAGAAGCAGAAAGGCAAGACACTATTCATCGACGCACGGAAACTCGGCACTATGGTTACGCGGAAGCTGCGCGAACTGACGGATGTAGACATCAAGAAAATTGCCGACACCTACAACGCCTTTGTAGAAGGAACGCTTGAAGATGAAAAAGGCTTCTGCGCGGTTGTTACTACGCAGGACATCGCAAAGCAAGATTACATTCTCACGCCGGGACGCTATGTTGGCATTGAGGAACAGGAAGATGACGGTGAGCCGTTTGAAGAGAAAATGGGACGCCTGACTTCTGAACTGTCTGAGCTTTTCACTAAGTCTCATGAAATTGAAGCTCAGATCAAAGAACGACTGGGGGCGATTGGATATGACATCTGAGTGGCATGAGGTACCGTTACGAGAGCTGGTTGGGTATATTTCCAAAGGAATTGCTCCTTCGTATGCAGAAGAAGCATCCGAGACAACCATTAGAGTTCTCAATCAAAAGTGCAATCGGAATTTCCGAATAAGCTATGGAGATTCAAGGTTGCATGATACCCTGAAAAAGAAAGTCCCTCCTGAACGATATGTCAAACCTGATGATATTCTGATCAATTCGACAGGTGCGGGAACTGCTGGGAGAATTGCGCAAATTGAAGATGTTCCGTCCGCAACTACAATAGACGGACACATGATCCTTATCCGTTCAAACGGAAAGGTAACGCAGAAGTTCCTTGGTTACGCTCTTAAAGCGCACCAATGGGAAGTCTTGCAGTTGGATGAAGGCTCTACGGGACAAACTGAACTAAACCGTGACCGCCTGTTAGATGAAATTATGATCAACTACCCCGTGTCATTTGATGAGCAGAACGCCATCGTAGGTACGCTTGAATCTATTGATAGGAAGTTGATTGTAAACAAAGAGATAAACGATAATTTAGCAGCTTAGAGCTGGACGGCGGAGACATCGATCTCGCCGGACATGAGCTTCGGCAGAAGATTATCTCTCAATGTCGCAAGCGATTGATTCTGCTCTTCCAAAATACGTTGCTGTGCAAAGATAGGAGCGCAAAAGTCGCTGAATTTGGCAAGAGTTTCAGCGTCAGGAATAACCGCCGGGACATTTTTCATAGTGCTGCCAGATACTTCTTTGAATGTTGACCCGGATGCCATGCCCTCAATAACCGGGAGAGTGTTTTTCAAGAAGAAGTAAACAAATGGTGTTCCAATTTCCGGCTTAGGCACAACTGATTTGAAGCCTTGATTTGTTGTTACTTCACCAGCGGCGATAGCAATATAACCTATTGGCGCACGAGATGAGAACAACACTGTTCCTTCTGGCATGATTGCTGCGCTGCTGTTCTTCAAACCAAGTTCAGTTATGTCATTCTCACCATGAGAAACGAACTTCGACTTGTTGATAGATAAATCTTTCGGGGTTATCCATGCTATACCGGACTCCGTGTAATACTCAGGTTTAGCTTTTGAAGGTGTACTGCCTCCAACAATAGTTCCAAGATCGCTAATTGTTCCGATAGCCCATTCTGGATCAGCATTATCAACGAATAATTCTTGAAAATAGGATTGAGCTTGCTGCTCTAAATTATCGTTTACCGCCTGAATAGCTCTCACCAGTGGCGAGAGTTTTACAAAAGGGACTGCCACTGAATGTCGTTCTCTTACCTCGAAAGGAGACACGACAATGACAGAACAACTCATCACGGAGATACAGCAAAAAATGCTTCCGTATCTCAACAACGAACAGCTCATGCACCTTCGGGATGCAATGACTGCGACATTAGTTGGGGCAACGATCACCTATGATAGTGGCTCAATCCCAGCAGAAGAAACAGATGCAGTCGAAGCATTTATCACGGCAAAGCGGATCGAAGGCTGTTCGGAGAAAACCCTGAGCTACTACCGGAAGACGATTGAGGCTCTGATTTCCAGAGTTGGAAAGGCTGTGCAACAGATCACCACAGATGATTTGCGCCGCTATTTGACCAACTATCAGGTTCAGCGCAGGTCGAGCAAAGTAACCATAGACAACATTCGTCGGATTCTGTCCAGCTTCTTCTCTTGGCTTGAGGATGAGGACTTTATCTTGAAAAGCCCGGTACGCCGGATTCACAAAGTCAAGACTGCAAAGGTGGTCAAGGACACCTACACCGATGAAGCGTTAGAGCTGATGCGTGACAACTGCACAACAGCACGGGACTTGGCGATGATTGATCTTCTGGCATCCTCCGGAATGCGTGTTGGTGAGCTTGTCACGCTAAACCGCGAAGACATCAACTTCAACGAACGCGAATGCGTTGTTATCGGCAAGGGTAATAAAGAGCGATTGGTCTACTTCGATGCAAGGACGAAGATACACCTTCAAAACTATCTTGAGGGCAGAACCGATGAAAACCCGGCTTTGTTTGTTTCACTGAAAGCGCCCTTTGACCGATTGATGATTGGCGGAGTGGAGACACGCCTTCGGGAGCTGGGAAAGCGTCTGAATATCCCGAAGGTTCACCCTCACAAGTTCAGGCGTACACTGGCTACAACTGCCATAGACAAAGGAATGCCCATAGAGCAAGTCCAGCAGCTCTTAGGGCATCAGAAAATCGACACCACCATGCACTATGCAATGGTGAAACAACAGAATGTGAAGCTGGCACATAGAAAATACATTGGATAGGATGGGATGAAAATGAGGATGACGCAACTTAAAACCATCGCAGACATACAGACTGGTCCGTTCGGAAGCCAACTCCACAAAGAAGACTACGTTGAAACCGGAACCCCTATTGTCACTGTTGAACATCTTGGGAACCGAGTATTCACCGAGCAAAATCTCCCCAGAGTTTCCGACAGCGATAAAGCGCGGTTGATTAAGTATACTCTTTCAACTGGCGATATTGTATTCAGCCGAGTTGGGTCTGTTGACCGCTGTTCCTATGTTGATAAATCACACGACGGATGGATGTTCTCGGGACGTTGCTTACGAGTCCGCCCAACTGAACTGGTTGATTCTCTGTACCTATATTATTATTTCTGTTTAGAAGAAACCAAGCAGTTTGTTCGGAATATTGCAGTAGGCGCGACCATGCCTTCTATCAATACGAAACTTCTTGGAGAGGTCGAAATCGCCTTACCGGATCTGAACAACCAGAAACGGATAGCCGCTGTTCTCTCATCACTGGATGATAAAATTGAGAACAACCAAAAGCTAAACGATAATTTAGCTGATCTCCTGCAAACGATATATCAAGGGCGGTTCGGCAATGACATTTTGGCAGTAAATCAGGGAGTCCTCTCGGATATTTGCTCATATTCAACAGACAAAGTAGCTGTCTCTGAGTTGAACGTCAGAACCTACTTCTCAACGGAAAATATGCTGTCGGGAAAAGCTGGTTCAACCGAGGCGACAAGCCTACCAACTACATCACAGACAACCGCTTGCCATAAAGGTGATACGTTGATTTCCAACATTCGTCCTTACTTTAAGAAGATTGTCTACTGTGAGGACAAATGTGGCTGCTCAACCGATGTTCTTTGCTTTACGCCAAGTCAGCCGTGTTACTCGGCGTACCTATTCAGCACTCTATATGCCGACAAGTTCTTCGCATTTATGGTTGCTGGATCGAAAGGAACGAAAATGCCCCGTGGAGATAAGCAGCAGATTATGACATACCCTGTTGTTCTACCATCGGAAGAAGAGTTAGCTGGGTTTAATACCATTGCTTCACCACTTCTTGAGCAGATTTATTCTAATAGAGCGGAAAATAAACGGCTGTCCATACTAAGAGATACCCTTCTTCCAAAGTTGATGTCCGGAGAGATCAATGTCTCTGCCATCCAGCTCTAAGCCGCTAAATTATCGTTTACCTGATATGGAGGATATACCATGTTTGATAAAGTTCAGGAGAGCTTGAAAAGAAGCAAAGACGAGCGCCAGAAAAAGCGGCTTGAAAAGGAACGGCTTCGTCTTGAGAAAGCCGCAGCAGAAGCAGCTCGTGAGGAAGAGCGGCTTCAACAGGAGGCTCAAAAGATACAGACTGAAAAAGAACGCCTTCTCTCCCTTGATGACAAGGGGCTGATGGTTGAGCTAATTTTGGCAATGCGTGGCTTATACGCGCAGATCGAGGATATTCAATTTCAGCAGATAACATTAACTTCGAGAATCGAAGATATTGAGTCGGACATCTCTTCCATACGCAGTGATATTTCAGATTTGGAAAGCAGACTGGGCTCGTCCGATCAGTAAGACTCAATGAAGGAGGCGCAGACGTGATTATTTCACCACAATCTCTTGATACAAACCTAAGTCAGCTTTTAGCGGAAGTTAAGTCCGGCTCAATGCAGTTGCCGGAGTTTCAGCGCGACTGGACTTGGGATGATAGCCGAATTAGAGGCATTATCGCCAGCTTATCACAGGGTTATCCTATGGGTGCCATCATGCGGCTGCAATACGGCAATCCGGACATCCAATTCAAATACCGTACAATTACGGGCGTAAAAGGCGTTTCTGTGAAGCCGGAGCATTTGATTCTCGATGGTCAGCAGCGGCTTACTTCAATTTATCAGGCAACATCCTCTAAAGAGCCGGTCTCGACCAAAACAGAAAAAGGCAAGGCTATTAAGCGTTATTACTATCTCTCAATGGAGAAGTGCCTCGACGATGATGAGGATCGTTTTGATGCTGTCCTCTCCATCCCCGAAGACCGTAAGATTAAAGAGAACTTTGACCGGGATGTGAAGCTCGATCTCTCCACCAGAGAATATGAATACGAGAACAAGCTGTTTCCGGTCAATATCGTATTCGACAGCAACGCAGTTATGGACTGGTTCATGGGCTACATGACGCACTACGGAATGAAGCCGGAAGCAATGGACGAGTTCAAGCGTTTTCAGGCGGATGTGCTGAATACAATTTCCGGGTATAAGCTGCCTGTGATTACACTGGACAAGTCCACGCCGCGAGAGGCAGTGTGCAAGGTGTTTGAGAACGTCAATACTGGCGGTGTTCCTCTCACGGTGTTTGAGCTTGTTACCGCAACTTATGCCACAAGAGACTTTGACCTGAGAAAAGACTGGGTGCAGTGTCGAAATACAATTTGCGGTTTCGGTGACACGCTGAGAACAGACTTGTTCGATGGGATTGATGAGACTACCTTCCTGACAACGGTTTGTCTCTATACAAGCTATTTGAACAAGCAGTCTGGAAAGACAAACACAATCTCCTGCAAAAAGAAAGATGTTCTGGGACTTCCTTATGAATCGTACATAGCGAACCGGGATGCAGTGCTGTCTGGGTTCAAAATCGCAAAGGAGTTTCTTCTTCGTGATCAGTGCGTTTTCCGTCAAAGAGATTTGCCCTATACAACGCAGTTGATTCCACTTGCGGCAATCTGCGCTGTTCTCGGAAAATCCAAATGCAATGAGCCAAACACAATCAAAACTCTTTCTCGGTGGTATTGGTGCGGGATTTTGGGTGAGATGTATGGCGGTGCGAACGAAACCCGCTATGCCTATGACATTGAGGACATGGTTGAAGAGGTCAATGGACGTCCGAATGCAATGCACACGATTAACAGCGCAGTCTTTTCTTCTACGCGGCTGCTAACCCTTCAAACTCGCTTGAGCGCGGCATATAAAGGTATAATGGCTCTTCTTTACAAGGAGAAGTGTCGTGACTTTATGAACAACACGACGATTGACATTGTAAACAGTATGCTTGAGTCTCCGGATATTCACCATATATTCCCCGAAGCATATTGCGAGAAAATGGGCATCAAGCGCGAACGGTATAATTCCATCATTAACAAGACCCCGATTCTTCCAGCCACCAACCGCTCGATTGGCGGAAATGCGCCGAGTGAGTATCTGGGGGCAATTCTAAAGAAGGTTGATGGACTGACCGAGAATGAGTTGCAAGCACGGGTGGAATCGCACTTTATCAACTATGCAGAATTGAAGGCAGATGACTTCAATGGCTATTTCATCGACAGAGCAAAAAGCCTTCTAAACCTAATTGAAAAAGCGATGAATAAGCCCGTCACTGACAGAGATGCAGAAAACACGCTGGATCAGTTCGGGGCGAGTCTGGCGTAAAAGGGAGTGACAAACTATGGCAGGATATTTTACAGAATCAAATTACGAGAACGCTGTCTTGCAGCTTCTCAATGAAGAACTGGGCTATAACTATATCTATGGACCGGACGTGGAGCGCGATTATCACTCGCCGCTTTATGAGGATGTTCTGCTACCTTCCTTGCAGCGGATCAACAAGAGCCTGCCTATGGACGCTCTGACGGAGGCAATCTATAAGCTCAAGAACTTTGAAACCGGAACGCTTTTGCAGAAGAACATGGTCTTTATGGACTACCTCCAAAACGGAGTCCCGGTAAAATACTATGACAAGGGTGAAGAACGCTCTACCCTTGTTTACCTTGTAGACTTCAAAAATCCTGCCAGTAACGAGTTCACAGTTGCGAATCAATGGACTTTCATTGAGAACTCCGAAAAAAGACCAGATGTGATTCTCTTTGTCAATGGTCTCCCACTCGTCATTGTGGAGTTGAAGTCTCCGTCCCGCGAAGAAACCGATGCTTCCGCAGCATACCGCCAGCTCCGGAACTATATGTATGAGATCCCCTCTATGTTCATTTATAATGCGGTATGTGTCATGAGCGACTTGACCACTTCAAAGGCTGGTACAATCACGTCCGGCGAAGACCGCTTTATGGAGTGGAAAACAACAGACGGCAGCTATGAGAATACGCAACACGCATCATTTGACACATTCTTTGTAGGACTGTTTGAGAAGACCCGCTTCCTTGACATCGTGAAAAACTTCATCTGCTTTAATGTGGATGGACAGAATACTTTCAAGATACTCGCCGGGTATCATCAGTATTTCGCAGTCAAAAAGGCGATTGAGTCTACAAAACACGCAACCGTGACGGACGGTAAGGGTGGCGTCTTCTGGCATACACAGGGCAGCGGAAAATCGTTGTCTATGGTCTTCTATGCTCATTATCTGCAAGAAGCGTTAGAAAGCCCCACTATCGTTGTCATTACCGACCGTAACGATCTGGACGACCAGCTTTACGGACAATTCGCCCGCTGCAAGGACTTCCTCCGGCAAACGCCGCAGCACGCTGAGAGCCGCAAGAATCTGAAAGAACTGCTTGCAAACAGACAGGCAAACGGCATAATCTTCACGACCATGCAGAAGTTTGAAGAAAGCAACGAAGCTCTTTCGGAGCGTCGGAACATTATCGTGATGGCTGATGAAGCGCATCGTGGGCAATATGGTCTCAATGAGAAGGTTGTGGTCAAGCAGAAGGACAACGGCGAAGTCGAGGCGAAAACCGTTATCGGCACTGCCCGCATTATAAGAGACACGCTTCCTAATGCGACCTACATTGGATTCACCGGAACACCGATCTCCACAAAAGACCGCAGTACACGAGAGGTCTTCGGTGATTACATCGACATCTATGATATGACACAGGCAGTTGAAGATGGCGCGACCAGACCCGTCTACTACGAGAGCCGTGTGATTCACCTGAAACTCGACGAGAACACCCTCCATCTGATCGATAATGAGTATGACATTATGGCTGACAACGCCGATCCGTATGTCATTGAAAAGAGCAAAAAGGAACTTGGTCAGATGGAAGCAATCCTCGGTGCCGACCAGACGATCAATTCCTTGGTAAATGACATTCTTGATCATTACGAGAATTACCGTGAGAATATCCTAACCGGCAAGGCGATGATCGTTGCTTATTCGCGTCCCATAGCAATGAAGATTTATAAGCGCATTCTTGAGCTACGCCCAGCGTGGACGGAAAAGATTGCAGTGGTCATGACGCAAGGCAATAACGATCCCGAAGAATGGCGTGAGATTATCGGCAACAAAGCTCATAAGGACGATATGGCGCGGAAATTCAAAGACAACAACTCTCCGCTGAAAATCGCCATCGTCGTGGATATGTGGCTGACCGGCTTTGATGTTCCCTCCCTTGCTACGATGTATGTCTATAAGCCGATGGCTGGACACAACCTGATGCAAGCTATCGCCCGCGTCAATCGTGTCTTCAAAGATAAAGAAGGCGGTTTGGTTGTCGATTACGTCGGTATTGCGGCTGCACTGAAACAGGCAATGAACGACTATACTGCCAGAGACAAGAAGAACTATGGTGATACAGATGTAAGCAAGGCTGCATATCCGAAGTTCCTTGAAAAGCTCTCTATTTGCAGAGATTTGTTCCACGGATTCAGTTATGAGAAATTCATGACCGGAAGCGACCTCGACAGGGCGAAGCTCATCAGCGGCGGAGTGAACTTCATACTCGGCAAGAGTGTTGCAGAGTACGAGCTTCCCGACCATGAGAAGACACAGAATGTGTTTATCAAAGAAGCCCTGCTTCTCAAGCAGGCACTTTCGCTGTGCAGCAGCTTGGTAGACGAGCAAACTCGCATGGAGGCAGCTTTCTTCGAGTCCGTAAGAACAATGACCGTGCGCTTGGTTTCAGGCGGTACCGGAAAGAAGTTTACGCTTCCGGAAGTAAATGAGCGCATTAACGAGCTTTTGAAGCACAGCATCAAGAGCGAAGGTGTTATCAACCTCTTCTCCGATGTCCAGACTGAGTTTTCGTTGTTCGATCCGAAGTTTCTTGAAGAAGTGGCAAACATGAAGGAGAAGAATCTTGCAGTCGAACTCTTGAAAAAACTGATTTCCGAACAGGTCTCTGTTTACCGTCGAACAAATATTGTCAAGTCTGAAAAGTTCTCCGAAATCATTCAGAGCGCAATGAACCGCTATTTGAACGGAATGCTGACCAACGAGGAAGTCATTCAAGAATTACTCAAGCTGGCGAAAGACATTGCCGCTGCTGCCGCCGAGGGTGAAAAACTCGGATTGACAGCGGACGAGCTTGCTTTCTATGATGCCCTCACAAAGCCGCAAGCAATCAAGGACTTTTACGAGCATGACGAGCTTATTGCTATCACGAAAGAACTGACAGATTTGCTTCGCAAAAACCAGACAATAGACTGGCAAAAGAAAGAGAGCGCAAGAGCTGGAATGCGCCGCCTGGTCAAAAGGTTGCTGAAAAAACACAAATATCCGCCAGAGGGTATGGATGATGCTGTCCAGACTGTCATGAGCCAGTGTGAGATGTGGACGGACAATGTAATGACCGCTTAACTCCCCTACGAGAAAGGAGTAGATCATGGGCAATTCAGTCATGTTGAATGGAATCGAATATGCCGGAGAACAGATTGCCTACAAAGACAGCACCTATGAGCTTGTGTCAAAGGTCGCTTACCTGATCGGCGTCCCGCTTCGTATTTTCCAAAATGAACACGAGCCGCCGAAGATAGAGATATACAACCGGCTTGAACAGGATAAAAATGCCCGTATCATTCGTAATCTATGTATCATCCGCACCGCCATTGAGCGCAACTACCGGAAAATAAATGACATCA
>OHYB01000993.1_pt1 | contig 11723 bp, 9 predicted proteins | sample 1580181 | NCBI WGS metagenome assembly OHYB01 (sample SAMEA3882510, study PRJEB24775) | human gut metagenome | biome: human-associated habitat; feature: intestine environment; material: feces | place: Netherlands | collected 2009/2010
AGCAACGGCAGAAAATATTGAAAACGGAAGTTACAAAGTATCCAGACCGTTTAATATCGCAGTAAAGAAAGATCTTAATAACAAAGTCGCAAAAGACTTTATGAGCTTTATCATGAGTACAGAAGGACAGAAAGTAGTAGCAGATGAGAAGTATATTGCTGTTGCAGATGTAAAAGATTATGCAGGAACAAAGCCTTCAGGAAGCTGTGTAGTTGGTGGTTCTTCTTCTGTATCCCCTCTGATGGAGAAACTGATCGAGGCTTACAAAGCTGTCAACCCGAATGCAAGTATCGAGCTTCAGACATCCGATTCTACAACAGGTATGACTTCTACGATTGAGGGAAGTTATGATATCGGTATGGCATCCAGAGAACTGAAAGAGGAAGAAGCAGCAGAGCTTGAGCCTACAGTGATTGCTACAGACGGAATCGCAGTAGTCGTAAACAATGCAAATCCGCTGGATGAGCTGTCAGCCGATCAGGTAAAAGATATTTATGTGGGAAATGTATCTACATGGGATGAGATTACAAAATAATTGACAAAGAAAGTAATTTGATACGATCTTGACAGATTAAGAGGAAAAAAGAATGAAATCAAAAGCAGTGACTGAGAAGGTCATGCAGGGAGTCTTCTTTATCGCCGCCTGTACTTCGGTGCTGGCGGTAGCTCTTATTTGCATCTTTCTTTTTGCAAATGGAATCCCTGCGATCAGAGAAATTGGATTTGTAAAATTTATCACCGGAGATATTTGGCGTCCGGGAAATAAGCTGTTCGGAATTTTTCCGATGATCATCGGAAGTATTTACGTGACAGCGGGAGCGATCATTTTCGGAGTTCCGATCGGAATCCTTACCTCGGTATTTATGGCAATGTATTGTCCAAAGAAAATTTATAAACCACTGAAAGCGGCAACAGAGCTGCTGGCAGGAATCCCATCGGTTGTCTACGGTTTTTTCGGACTGGTCGTAATAGTTCCGATGATCCGCGATTTTGGAAAATGGATGAAAATGATGGGACTGGTAGAGAAATCAGGGGATGGAAAAGGCGTGCTGACAACTTCGATCATACTAGGCATGATGATTCTTCCAACGATCATCGGAACAACAGAAAGTGCCATGCGGGCTGTACCGGAGCAGTATTATGAAGGTGCATTGGCTCTGGGAGCAACGCATGAGAGAAGTATTTTTACCGTGATCATCCCGGCCGCAAAATCAGGAGTGATCGCAGGAATTGTGCTGGGAATCGGACGTGCGATCGGAGAGACGATGGCAGTGATTATGATTGCCGGAAACCAGCCTCGTATGCCAAAAGGAATCACAGAAGGCCTTCGTACCATGACAGCCAATATTGTACTGGAGATGGGATATGCATCCGGACTTCACCGGGAAGCGCTGATTGCAACGGGTGTTGTGCTGTTTGTCTTTATCCTGCTGATCAATTTATCGGTGTCTATGCTGAACCGGAGGGTACATTATGGTGATTAAAGGAAATGGAGCTGTAAATACAATGGAAGCTGTAAAAATAAATACAAAAGAAAAAGAAAGAACAAAGGTTACGTATCACAAAAGTGTTTTTTCCTCCGTGCTGACCGGAATTACCTGGGGAGCAGCCATTCTTGCACTTGCCGTTCTGGTTTTCCTGGTTGGATTTATTCTGATCCGCGGTGTGAAAAACCTGACACTGGAGCAGTTTGCCTGGACCTATAATACAGAGAATGTTACGATGCTTCCGGCGATCATCAACACTGTTACGATGACAGTACTTTCCCTGCTGCTTGCTGCGCCTCTCGGCATTTTCTCGGCGATTTATCTGGTTGAATATGCCAACAAACGCGGAAAACTGGTTGGGCTGATCCGGATTACGGCAGAGACCCTTTCCGGTATTCCGTCGATTGTTTACGGTTTGTTCGGTATGCTGTTTTTTACGAAAACCCTGAAAATGGGATACTCGATGATGTCCGGTGCCTGTACCCTTGCCATCATGATTCTTCCGCTGATTATGCGAACAGCAGAAGAAGCCTTAAAATCGGTTCCGGATTCCTATCGGGAAGCAAGCTTTGGACTGGGAGCCGGAAAGCTTCGTACGATTTTTAAAATTGTTCTTCCATCTGCCGTACCCGGCATTCTTTCCGGTGTCATTCTTGCGACAGGCCGTGTCGTAGGAGAGACGGCAGCGCTTCTTTTCACAGCAGGAACGATTGCAAAGGTGGCAGGCCTTATGGATTCCGGCCGTACCCTTGCCGTTCATATGTATGCACTTTCCAGTGAAGGCCTCTATATGAATCAGATGTATGCAACCGGCGTCATCCTGATGCTGATTGTCCTTCTGATCAACGGCTGTTCCGGAATGATTGCGAAGAAAATTGCAAAGAAATAAAAGAGAGACGAGGAAAAAACATGAGCAAAATAGATGTATCCAATATGGAACTTTATTACGGAGACTTTCATGCATTAAAAAATATCAACTTGAGCATTGATGCCAATGAAGTGACGGCTTTTATCGGACCTTCCGGCTGTGGTAAATCGACCCTGTTAAAATCCATCAACAGAATGAATGATCTCGTTCCGGGCTGCCGGATCACCGGTGAAATGCTGTTGGACGGAGAAAACATCTACGGCGGAAAAATGGATGTCAACGGACTCCGAAAACGGGTCGGCATGGTATTCCAGAAACCAAATCCGTTCCCGATGAGCATTTACGACAACATTGCCTATGGCCCCAGAACCCATGGTGTCCGTTCCAAAGCGAAGCTGGATGATATTGTGGAGCAGTCTCTTCGACAGGCGGCAATCTGGGATGAGGTGAAGGACCGTTTAAAGAAAAGCGCACTTGGCATGTCCGGCGGACAGCAGCAGCGTCTCTGCATTGCGCGTGCTCTTGCCGTACAGCCGGAGGTTCTTCTGATGGACGAACCAACCTCAGCACTGGATCCGATTTCTACTTCCAAAATCGAAGATCTTGCGGTAGAATTGAAAAAAGATTATACTATTGTCATGGTAACCCACAATATGCAGCAGGCAGCCAGAATTTCCGACAAAACCGCATTTTTCCTGTTAGGAGAGGTAGTAGAATACGGAGAGACCGAACAGATCTTCTCCATGCCGAAGGATAAACGGACAGAGGATTACATTACAGGGAGGTTTGGCTGATATGAGGGAAAGATTTGAGCAGCAGATGGAAATTCTGCACACGGAGCTGATTGAGCTTGGCGCACTCTGCGAGCAGGCAATCGGACGGACATATGAGGTTCTGCTGGAGGGAAACCAGAGAGCGGCAGAAGAGATTATCAAAAAAGACCAGGTTGTCGATGCGAAAGAACGGGAGATCGAGGATCTCTGCTTCCGCATCATTTTACAGCAGCAGCCGGTAGCACGTGATCTGCGTCAGGTATCTGCGGCATTAAAAATGATTACCGATATGGAGCGGATCGGAGACCAGGCAGCAGATATTGCGGATATCGTAAAAGTAACGAGTCTTGATGTGCCGGATGCAAGCATCCGTCTGAAGGATATGGCGAAAGCAACAGCTTCTATGGTAACAAAATGCATCGATGCATACGTTAAGCAGGATCTGAATCTTGCACGGGAGGTTATCGATTCCGATGATATCGTGGATGATCTTTTTGATGAGGTCAAGGATGAAATTCTGCAGGGTATGCGAAAGGGAATTACCACAGATGTCCAGTCTCTGGACTATCTGATGATTGCAAAATATTATGAAAGAATCGGTGACCATGCAACAAACATTGCGGAATGGGTTGTGTACTCCATTAACGGTCACCATAAAGGGGAATAACAGATGATCTACTGCGTGGAAGATGAAAGAAATATACGGGAACTGATCGTATACACACTGGAATCGAGCGGTTTTACCGCAAGAGGCCTGGAAAGCGGAAAAGAGCTGAATGCAGCTATTGCAGAACAGCTTCCGGATCTGATTCTCCTGGATATCATGCTTCCGGGAGAGGATGGTCTTGAAATTCTTTCACGCCTCAAGGCATCGGAAGTAACAAAAGAAATTCCGGTCATTATGGTAACGGCAAAGGGCGCTGAGTATGATAAGGTCATGGGCCTGGACTGCGGAGCCGATGACTATATTACCAAGCCGTTCGGCATGATGGAATTTATCGCAAGGGTACGTGCCGTGCTGCGCCGTGCCGGAAAAGAAGAGAAGGAAAACGATGTGCTGGAGACCGGGGATCTGCAGATCCAGGTAAAGCAGCATCAGGTTCTGGCCAAAGGGGAGAAGGTTACCCTGACCTTAAAAGAGTTTGAACTGCTGAAATTTTTAATGGAAAATAAAGGAATTGTCCTTACGAGAGACCGTCTGCTCGGCCATGTCTGGGGTTATGATTTTGACGGAGAAACCCGTACGGTAGACGTTCATGTGCGTACACTCCGCCAGAAGCTGGGCGAATGCGGCGAGCTGATCGAGACGGTCCGCGGCGTGGGATACCGGATAGGAGGCTGAGAAAGTAAGATGCGTAAAAAAGTCTTTCAACATGCGGGAGCGTTGATTATCGCTGCGATTATCCTGACTTTTTTCACCATGAGCTGGGCAATGTACAACAATACGGCGGAGCAGCTTCGTGTTTCGGTGAGAAATGAATGTGAGTATTACAGGTATTTTCTGGACAAGATGGGTGATGACAGTCTGGATAAACCGGCCGGAAAGATTACAGCAAGCCGGGTCACCCTGATTGACACAGACGGAACTGTTCTGTTTGATTCGGTTGAGGATGCGAAGATGATGGGAAATCATTCCGGGCGGCCGGAGGTGATTGAGGCAGAAAAGACAGGGGAAAGCAATATTTCCCGTTATTCCGAAACGCTGCGGAGCAAAACATATTATACGGCATTGCGCCTGGACAATGGAAAAATCATCCGTGTTTCCCTGACAACGGACAGTGTGTTCGGTGTGATGCTGCGGAATATATGGCTTGTGGCTGTGCTGATTGCGGCAGTTCTTGTCGTAGAGCTGATGATGGTCAGCCATATGACAAAGGCACTCGTAAAGCCGATCAATGAGATTGATCTGAATCATCCGCTGGACAACAAAGCGTATGAGGAATTGAGTCCGCTGCTTGGCAGAATTCATCAGCAGCAGAAGCAGATCCAGCAGCAGATGGAGGAGCTCCGCCATAATCAGGAGGAGTATCTTGCCATCACGGAATATATGAAGGATGGTCTGATCGTGACAAACCAGTCGGTTGTACTCTCCATCAACCGCTCGGCACAGAATTTGTTTGATGTGACGGCAGAGGAGTGCATCAATCACAATATTGTGACAGTCAGCCGCAATGAGCAGCTGAAGGAGGCGCTGGATCATGCTCTGGAGGGCAGTTCCGAGGAGCGGATGCTGGAATTAAACGGAAGAGTCTATCAGCTTCTTGCTAATCCGGTGCGTGTGGACAATGTTGTATCCGGTGCGGTCATCCTGGTGCTGGATGTGACAGAAAAACAGAAAGCGGAGGTGATGCGCCGTGAGTTTTCTGCCAATGTGTCACATGAGCTGAAAACACCACTGATGTCAATTTCCGGATATGCGGAGATCATAGAAAATAACATGGTGAAACCGGAGGATATTCCAAAATTTGCGGGAAGAATCCACAGTGAGGCGAGCAGGTTAAGCTCTCTTGTCGAGGATATTATCAAGCTGTCCAGACTGGACGAGAACGACCAGTCGATCCCGATGGAGGAAGTGGATCTGATGCAGATCTGCCGTGATGTCGAGGGACATCTTTCCATACGGGCAAAGGAGCAGCAGGTGAAGATGACACTGAGAGGAGAGAGCTGCCGGATCAAAGGTGCACGGCAGGTTCTTTATGAGATGATCTACAATCTCTGCGACAATGCGATCAAGTACAACCGCAAGGACGGTGAGGTCGAAGTGACGGTTTCCCGCGGAAGAAACGGACGGGCAGTGGTATCTGTGGCAGATACCGGAATCGGAATTGCAAAGGAAGATCAGGAGCGGATCTTTGAACGGTTCTATCGTGTAGATAAGAGTCATTCCCGTGAAACGGGAGGTACGGGACTTGGACTTTCCATTGTGAAGCATGGAGCGATTCTTCATGATGCGAAGATTAAAATTGAGAGTACACTTGGAACCGGAACAAAGATTATTCTGGAGTTTTAAGTGAAAAACAGATACCGCAAAAGACAGCATGCGGAGGAAGAATCTATGCGGGAGGCCTGGAAAATTCATGATTTCCAAGCCTCCAAAGTGGTTCCGTCCCCGCATGCTGTCTTTTGCGGTATGGTTTTGCATCGTTACAAAAATGCAAATTCGTTGTTTTGAATAAACAGAGGATTCAATATTTGGTAAATATGATAAGGGGGTTGGGGGTTGTTTTTTGATGCAGAGTATGGTATTGTAAATATAACGAGTTCCGGAAACGTTACCGACACCGTTTCCGGAAATACAGACGAGATACCGACAGCCCTGTTTTTACGAAACAAAATGAGCTGGCTATAGGGGTTGCATAAGTTACAATTTGCTGCGTATCCGTGAACAGGAATTATGTATTTGTGGGGTCGGATGGATAGAAAAAACGACAAGGAGAAAGGGTTTAAAAATGAGAGCAAGTGGTATTTTACTTCCGGTAGCTTCGCTGCCGTCCCGATATGGTATCGGATGTTTTTCGAAAGAAGCGTATGAATTTGTGGATCGCCTGGAGGAGGCCGGCCAGAGCTACTGGCAGATTCTTCCACTTGGACCGACGGGATATGGAGATTCGCCGTACCAGTCGTTCTCTACTTTTGCAGGAAATCCATATTTTATTGATCTGGAGACCCTGGTAAAAGAGGGACTTCTGACAGAAGAAGAGTGTGATGCGTGCGATTTCGGCGACAATGCAGAGTATATTGATTACGAAAAGATTTATCTGTCCCGTTTCAAAGTACTCAGAAAAGCATTTGAAAGATTTGCGGCAGATGACGTATATGATGCATTTGTATCGGAAAATGGTTACTGGCTGGAAGATTATGCGCTGTATATGGCGATTAAGGATGCACTCGGCGGAATCAGCTGGAGTGAGTGGCCGGCAGAATTAAAGGACAGAGAAGAAGCAGCACTGAATCAGAAACGGGAAGAACTTGCCGAGGAGATTGCATTTTACAAATTCCAGCAGTTTATATTCCTGAAACAGTGGAAAGCACTGAAGGCATACGCAAATGAAAAGGGTATCCGTATCATCGGTGATATTCCGATTTATGTTGCATTTGACAGTGCCGATACCTGGGCAAATCCGGTTCTGTTCCAGTTTGATGAGGACAACCAGCCAAAAGCAGTTGCCGGATGCCCGCCGGATGCGTTCTCCGCAACCGGACAGCTCTGGGGCAACCCGTTATACAAATGGGACTATCATAAGAGCACAGGTTATGCATGGTGGCTGTTACGTCTGGCTCACGTGTTTAAACTGTACGATACTGTCCGCATCGACCATTTCCGCGGATTTGATGAATATTATTCCATCCCGTTCGGTGATCAGACGGCAGAGCGCGGCCACTGGGAAAAAGGACCGGGCATGGACCTGTTCAATACCGTCAAAGAAAAGCTCGGCGATGTGGACGTTATCGCAGAAGACCTGGGATACCTTACCGAGAGCGTGATCGAAATGGTAAAAGAGTCCGGCTATCCTGGTATGAAGGTGCTGCAGTTTGCTTTTGACTCCCGTGAGGAGAGTGATTATCTGCCGCACAATTACGAGAGAAACTGTGTTGTCTACACCGGAACACACGACAATGATACCATTCTTGGATGGTATTATGTCATGAGTGAGGAAGACCGCGAATTCTCCAAAGAGTATATGGGAAATGCAAAGAGTACCGACGAGGAACTCCCGTGGGATTTCATTCGCATGTCAATGGAGAGCGTGGCAAATCTGGCTGTCACTCCGATGCAGGAATTTTTAGGTCTTGGAACGGAGGCGAGAATTAACTATCCGTCTACACTTGGAAATAACTGGAAATGGCGCCTGCTTCCGGGACAGTTTACATCGGAAATGGCAAAGAGAATTCATCGGCTGACACAGATTACAGCACGTATTGCAAAATAAAAATACGCGCCGGAGAGAAAGCAAAACAGGCCGGGAAAACAAGCCGGAAGAGATTCCGGCAGAACAGATACAGAGTTTAAAGGAGAGGCCTGCAGAATATGGAACAGGTAACAATCAGGGACATTGCCCGCAAATGTAAGGTAGGCGTGAGTACCGTATCGAGAGCGATGAACAATCATCCGGACATCAATCCGGAAACAAAAGAGATGATTTTAAAGGTGATTGCCGAATCGAATTACGTACCGAACAACAGTGCCAGAAACCTGAAGCGGTCGAATGCCAAAGCGATTGCCATTCTGGTAAAAGGCATGGACAACATGTTCTTCAACAACATGATCAGTGTGATTGAAGAGGTTGTGCGAAAAAAGAAATACGCCTGCATTATTGAGCGAGTAGAGGAAAAGGCAAATGAGGTAGACTCCGCGATCGAGATCGTCAAAGAAAAACGGCTGCGCGGCATCATTTTCCTCGGCGGAAACTTTACGCATCCGCATGAGAAAATGGCGCAGATCCCGGTTCCGTACGTGATCAGTACAATCGGGGCGGTTTCAGACGGAGGAAAACCGTGCGCGAGCGTATCGGTCGATGACTACAGGGAAAGCTATAAGATGGTAGATTATCTCTGTGGTCTCGGGCACCGGCGCATTGCCATCATTACCGCCTGCGAGGACGACATCAGTATCGGACGGCTCCGTCTGAATGCGTACCGCCAGGCTTTACTGGATCATGGGATACCTTATGACCCTGATCTGGTATTTCATATGACGAAGGACGATACGTACTCTTTCGCCACAGGGTACAAGATAACAAAAGAAATTCTGGAAAAAAAGACGGAGTTTTCCGCACTGTATGCCACCGCGGATACGCTGGCAATCGGTGCGTGCCGTGCCTTAAAAGAGGCAGGGCTTACCGTGCCGGATGACATTTCCGTCGCCGGATTTGACGGAATTGATGCAGGAGAGTATTATATACCCAGCATCACAACGATCCGTCAGCCGGTGGAGCAGCTTGCCGCAGAGACGGCGAAGATGCTGTTTTCCTTAATTTCAGGAAAAGAAGAACCCTGCAGCAAAGTATACGATGGGGAACTCGTCGTAAGGGAATCTACGAAGTCGCGGATCGCGCAGCAGTAAAATATTTGCTGTTTCGCTGCCCCAAAAAGTGATTCAGAAGTGAACCGTCCCATTCAGGGAAAAGCTTTGAATGGAACTGCGAAAGCTGCCAATTGCAGGAAATCCGGAATGGCAGCGCAACTAAATGACACTGTGGGAATTTATCCACAGCAATACGAGGAGAAAAAAATGGAAGAAAGAATTCAGGCAATCTTAAAAGAGCGTTTTGGAAGAGATCTGGATAACTGCACAAAGAGCGAAATCTTTGAAGCCCTGATGGTTATCACCAAACAGGAGATGGCAGGTCGCAAAAGAAACACCGGAAGTAAGAAGCTGTATTATATTTCAGCAGAGTTTCTGATCGGAAAACTGCTGTCCAATAACCTGATTAACCTTGGCATGTACGAGGAAGTTGAAAAAGCACTTGCAGCTCACGGAAGAGAGCTGACCGAGATCGAGGAGATGGAAATGGAGCCGTCCCTTGGAAACGGAGGTCTCGGCCGTCTGGCAGCATGCTTCCTTGATTCTATCGCAACGCTTGGCCTGCCGGGAGACGGTATCGGCCTTAATTATCACTTCGGTCTGTTCCGCCAGCTTCTGGTCGACCACAAACAGAAAGAAGTGAAAAATCCATGGATCACAAATGAGAGCTGGCTCGTCAGACAGCCGGTATCCTTTGCAGTTCCGTATAAAAACTTCACGATGCATTCTACCCTGTATGATATCGACGTACCGGGTTACAACAATGGCTGTAACCGTCTGCATCTGTTCGATGTAGATACGGTAGACGAGAGTATCGTTCCATCAGACAGCATCAACTTTGACAAGCATCAGATCCAGAAAAACCTGACACTGTTCCTCTACCCGGATGACAGCGACCGTGCCGGACAGCTGCTTCGTATCTACCAGCAGTATTTCATGGTCAGCAACGGCGCACAGTTTATCCTCATGGAGTGCGAGCAGAAGGGCTACGATCTGCACAAGCTGTATGATCACGTTGTGATCCAGATCAACGATACCCATCCGTCCATGGTCATTCCGGAGCTGATCCGTCTGCTGCAGGAGAGAGGCTTTACCATGCAGGAAGCCATCGATGTTGTAAGCAAGACCTGTGCTTACACCAACCACACCATCCTGGCAGAGGCACTGGAAAAATGGCCGATCGATTACCTCGAGGAGGTTGTTCCGCACCTGATGCCGATTATCCACGAGCTGGACGCACAGGCAAAGAAGAAATACAAAGATGAGAAAGTAGCGATCATCGACAAGGATCAGCGCGTCCACATGGCACACATGGATATCCACTACGGATTTTCTGTTAACGGCGTTGCAGCACTGCACACCGAGATCCTGAAAAACTCCGAGCTGAAACCGTTCTACGATATTTATCCGGAGAAATTCAACAACAAGACAAACGGAATCACTTTCCGCCGCTGGCTGCTGCACTGCAACCGTGAACTGGCACAGTATATTGAGAGCCTGATCGGACCGGGATTCAAAAAAGATGCCGACGAGCTGGAAAAACTGCTTAAATACAAAGACAACAAGAAGGTTCTTGCAAAACTTGAGGAGATCAAACACAACCGTAAACTGGATCTCAAACAGTTCCTGTATGAGACACAGAATATCGCGCTGGATGAAAATTCCATCATCGACGTACAGGTAAAACGTCTTCATGAGTACAAACGCCAGCAGATGAACGCCCTGTACGCTATTTACAAATACATGGATATCAAGAGCGGAAACAAGCCGAAAACCCCGATCACCATGGTATTCGGTGCAAAGGCTGCACCGGCTTATATCATCGCAAAAGATATCATCCATCTGATCCTGTGCCTGCAGGAGCTGATTGATAACGATCCTGAGGTAAGCCCGTACTTCAAAGTGATTATGCTTGAGAACTACAACGTATCAAAAGCTGCAAAGGTGATCCCGGCAGCAGATATCTCCGAGCAGATCTCCCTGGCATCCAAAGAGGCTTCCGGAACCGGAAACATGAAATTCATGCTGAACGGTGCCCTGACGCTTGGAACAGAAGACGGTGCAAACGTTGAGATTGGCGATCTTGTCGGAAAAGAGAACATCTACATCTTCGGAAAGAAACCGCAGGATGTCATCGACCTGTACGCCGATGCTGCTTACTGCTCAAAAGACATCTATGACGAAGATCCGGAGATTGCAAAGCTGGTTGATTTCATCGTCAGCGATGAGCTTCTTGCTATTGGCGACAAGGTTTGCCTGGAGAGACTCTACAAAGAGATCTTGAACAAAGACTGGTTCATGACGCTGCTCGACCTGAAAGAGTACATCAAGACAAAAGAAAGAGTATACAAAGACTACGAGAACAAAGATGCATGGAACAAGAAGTGCCTGATCAACATCGCAAAAGCAGGCTTCTTCTCCTCCGACCGTACCATTGCACAGTACAATGAGGATATCTGGCATCTGTAAGATGCCATGCATCTCGTAAGATGCCATGCATCTTGTAGATGTTGTGTATCTAAAAAATTGAATTACGAATTCTTCCTAAGGGGGACTGCAAACCTGAGAAC
>OHYB01001000.1_pt1 | contig 11628 bp, 10 predicted proteins | sample 1580181 | NCBI WGS metagenome assembly OHYB01 (sample SAMEA3882510, study PRJEB24775) | human gut metagenome | biome: human-associated habitat; feature: intestine environment; material: feces | place: Netherlands | collected 2009/2010
CCTTTGTCAAGCACTTTTTTCGGTTTTTTTGACAAAGTTTTTATTGTACTTTTGGACAAGGTGTATATTGTGGGGATTGGGTGGGATTGGCACCATTTGTAGGGATAAGGGGTGGTAACGCAAGCTCCCCTCGCAGAGAGGCAGCCAATCAATAGCGGCTCTTGCAATTTCTTCTTTATTATAATAGTATATAAGCATCACCTGTAGAAAGAGGGACCCGAATGATCCTGGCATTAAATATCGGCAACTCCAACATTACCTTTGGCAGTTATACGCCGGATGGTAAGCTGGTGTTTTCCTCACGGCTGTTTGCGGATACCGCGTTGAGCAGCGATGAGCTTCTATATAAAATGGTAAACATGCTGGCCTTGTACGGCGCGGAACCGCAGGAGATCACCGCCATCATCTTTTCCAGCGTGGTGCCCGCGCTGACGCCCCGCATCCGGGAGGCTCTGCGCAAGATGTGCGAGGCCCCGGTCATGGAAGTAGGGCCCGGTCTGAAAAGCGGTGTGCGTATCCGCATGGACAACCCGGCCCAGTTGGGCGGCGAACTGCTCTGCGCGGTGGTCGGCGCGCTGCGCCGGGCCGAGCCGCCGCTGGTGGTCGTCAACTTCGATACCGCCACCACCCTGCTGGCCGTGGACGACACCGGCGCCCTGGTGGGCGGCGCTATCCTTCCAGGGCCGCAGTGCTCGCTGGCATCACTGGTAAAAAATACCGCCCAGCTGCCCCAGGTGGAGTTGGAAGCCAAGCCCCGCCGTCTGCTGGGCACAAACACCGCCGATTGCCTGCACAGCGGCATCGTGCACGGGACCTCGGCCATGCTGGACGGTATGGTAGCACAGTTCCGCGCCGCGCTGCATGCCGACACCTCCCCTGTGATCGCCACCGGTACTCTGCCCTCCAGCGTTCGCGATTGCTGCGTGACCGAGATCACCTACCGGGAAACGCTCATCCTGGACGGCCTGTTTGCCATCTGGCAGCGCAATACCCGCCGGTAAGCACCCCACAAACCAAACAAACACCGCCGCCCGACCAACAGGCGGCGTCTTTATTTTTGTTGCAATATATGCTATACTGTAATCTGTAATATTATGTAGTATAGAAAGGTCTTATCTATTTCCATGCAAAAACTGAAAAATTTCAACTGGAAGAATTTCTTCCTGCAGGGGGTCCTGCCCTTTGCACTGGCCATCACTGCCGCATTTATTGCGAGGTATCAGCTGGAACTGTCCGACGGCGTTACGCCGGACTTTCTGGCCATGCAGTGGCCGCTGTACGCCCCGCTGAACGCCCTGACCGCCTTCTGCCTGACACTGGTGTTGTTTGCCGTCCTGGGCAAGTGGAGCCGCGCCACCGGCATCTCCGGTGCACTGTTCACCGTGATCGCACTCATCAACTACTATACCCGCGATCTGCACGGCTCGGCCCTGATGCCCCAGGACATCCTGAACCTGGGCACCGCCGCCGAGGTCATGGGCAGCTACACACTGCAAATTACCGCCACCGTGCGCACCATCATTCTGTGGTATCTGCCGGTGCTGGCAATTGCTTTTGTGCAGGGGCAGCTGGTCAAGGACTGCCCCAAGCGCGCCAGCTGGCGCGCCCGCGGTGTGCGGGTACTGGGTTGTGCCGCCGGTGTGTTCTGCGTACTCTTTTTCGGCTACTTTGGGCCGGTTTCGGTCAAGCCCAAAACCACCTACGGTTGGGCCTGGCAGAATACCTATTATAAGTACGGCTACCTGGCCGGTACCATCGAGGCCGCCAGCCTGATGGCCGACCCCATCATTGAGCCGGAGAACTACAGCGATGACGCCGCCGTCACCGCGGCCGCCATGGCCGAGGACTTTCCCTCCGCCACGGCAGAATCCGCCAGCACCGACTACCCTGACATCATTTTGGTGCTGTCCGAGAGCTTCTACGACTTTGACCTCGTGACCGATTTGCAGGCCGACACCGAGGTCATGCCCGTTACCAAGAACCTGCCCAACGCTGTGTACGGCCACACCATCAGCCCCCACGTAGGCGGCGGCACCAATTCCAGCGAGTACGAGATGCTGTCCAGCAACTCGCTGATGCTGATGCCCTCCATTACCCCCTTCAACTGGCTGAACCTGCACAACGCCAACAGCCTGGTCAGCTACCTGAAGGACCTGGGCTACAGCACGCTGGCTGCCCACCCCTACACAAACTCCAACTACCGCCGCGACTCTGCCTGGCTGGCACTGGGCTTCGATGAGACCCACTTCCAAGACGACTTCCCCACCAAGGAGTACTACGGCAACCGCCCGTATCAGACCGACTCAGCCTCTTACCGCGACTTCGAAAAGCTGTACGAAGCCATGCCCGAGGACAAGCCGCGGTTCGGCTTCCTGGTGTCCATCCAGAGCCACGGTGACTACACAATGAACGATGCTTCGCTGGATATTGTACACGCCGCCACCGACTACGGCGAGTACGACGAGTTGATGGACGAATACCTGAGCTGTATCCACATGAGCGACGACGCCGTGCAGGAACTGTGCGACTACTTTACCAAACAGTACGAGGAGACCGGCCGCAAGGTAGTGCTGGCGTTTGCCGGCGACCACGCCCCCAGTTTTGTGGACCACGTGGCTGACAAGACCCGCGCCGAGGGCAACGACCTGCAAATTCTGGAGCGCAGCACGCCGTTCTTCATTTGGGCCAATTACCCGCTGGAGAACATCGACGCCGCCACCAGCGCTGCCGACCCGCTGAACCGCATAGACATGGTGATGCTGGCCCCCACGATTGCCCAGCAGGCCGGTCTGCCGCTGACGGGCTACTACAAATACCTGCTGGCTATGAAGCAGCAGACCCCCGTGGTGACCGCCGCCAACGACTACATGAAGGTGGACGGCACCTACGGCACCTACGGCGAGGACGAAAGCCTGGACGCCTGGGTGAAGGGGTATCTGGCACTGGAATATAACAATATTGGTGCCCACGCCAAGCGTGTGCAGTCGATTTTTGGGCAGTAATTCCTGCCTAGGATGTGAAAAATACGAGGAGGCACCGCTATGCTGCTGCGACGCCGGAAATATGAAAGCCGCCGTGGTTTTACCCTGGTGGAGCTGGTCGTTGTTCTGGTTATCCTGGCCATTTTAGCCAGTGTGGCCGTGCCGGCCTTTTCCCGCCAGCTGGAGACCGGACAGGAGAGAAAGGCAGTCACCGAGGCGCAGGCCTGCGTGACGGCCGCCACCGGGCTGGGCGCGCAGAAGTATACCGAATCGCGGACGGCTTACCTCCAGGACAGCAATAAAAAAATCGATACCACGCTGGCCGCATGGGCCGGTGAGGTCCGGGACGAGCGCCCCACCGTTACGGGCACACTGGCCCAGCGCGAGGGCACCGGTGAATACCTGCTGACCCCGCAGAACACGCCCGACGGTACTGCCGCCGGTGCAGCCGAGGTCAAGGCAGCCGCCGGTGTGGACGGCACGGTACTGAACTTCTGGTGTAACACCAACGGACAGATCGTGTACCTTTTATATAGGAGTGCCGATGATATTCTGGTGGCGTATGCGAATCGGGCGGCTTCCGGCAGCAGCAGCGTGGTGATCCCCACCGCCAATGTGCCGACGGCTGTGCCCGACCCCTACGAAAACGCCCTCGACTGAGCCTGACACGCCCGCAACACCCGATCCTGGGAAAACCGTAGAAAACGAACGTAAAACTTCGTAGCCTCTCACATCATCATTAAACAAAAACCGCCGCGCAGTAAACACTGAACTGCACCCCATTTGTTAGACAGTATGGTATACTATCTAACAAGTGGGGTGTTTTTCTATGCCAAAGGGACATCGAAAGCCCGCTGACCACCATCCGCGCTTATACCGAGGCCCTGCTGGAGGGCGTAGCCCCCGATGAAGCTGCCCGCCAGCGCTATCTGCAAACTATCTACGCCCGGGAGACCGACCTGTAAGCCTTGGTCAACCGCCTGTTTGAGCTGGCCAAGCTGGGCGCCAGCGAGTACCCTGTCCACCCCGAACCGCTGCCCCTGCGCCAGACAGTGGACGCCATTTTGGCCGATTGCGACCGCGAGGGACTGACGCTGGACAGCACGGCAGTAGGGGACAGCACCGTAACGGCCGACCGCAAACTGCTGGGGCGCATTTTGCACAATCTCATCGATAACAGCTGCAAGTACGGGGCCACCGCGCCGCGCTGCAAAAGTACGCAGCCAGATGATTTGGCGGATCTTGGGCCTGATGCTTGGCTCACTGTACGCCATCGCCAACGGCCCCGCAAGTTTGGCCACGCCGCGCCCGGCGCTGAGTATGGCAACCTTCCAGCCTGTCGGCTTTGTGTTGGGCGCTACCGTGCTGCTGGCGCTGGAAAGTGCAAGAATGATGATGGAACGTAAAGAACAACCTGGCGTACCCATTGTGAAAGGAGAAAAATAGGAATGAACCTGGATTGGATCATCCTGCACGGCCTGCGGGTGTTGACCACTTGCCCGCTGCTGGATTTTTGGATGCCGAGAATTACGGCGCTGGGCAACAGCGGCATCGTTTGGGTAGTGGCGGCCATAGTGCTGCTTTGTACCAAAAAGTACCGTAGGTACGGCGTCATGCTGCTGGTAGGGCTGGCGGCGGCGTTGTTGCTGGGCAATCTGGCGCTGAAAAATCTCTTCGCCCGGCCGCGCCCCTGCTGGTTGAACGAGAGCGTACCATTGCTGATCGCCCGCCCCAGCGACTACTCTTTCCCATCCGGTCATACGATGGCCGGGGCCATCGGTGCCACCATCCTGACGGCGGCGGACCGGCGGTTTGGCTGGGCGGCCATCCCGTTGGCGGTGCTCATCGCGTTCTCCCGCCTGTACCTGTACGTGCATTTTCCCAGTGATGTCCTGGGCGGTGCGGTACTGGGCGTGGGGATCGGCTTGCTGATGCTGTATGGGGAGCGGCGGATTGCAGGCCGATGCAAGCATCGGCCCCTACAGTGACGAGATGACGGTATTTGTGCGGGTGGATGCTCGCATCTGCCCGCACAATGCAAAAAAGGCGCAGTCGAAGCTCAATGTCACTTAGTTAAACAAGCAAATCCCTCTATACCACCAATGCAAAAAGTGGTACAGAGGGATTTTTTTCTTTGGCCTTTGAGGGGGGAGCACCGGACGGTACGTGGGGCACTCCTCGGTCACCTTCGATGACAGCTCCCCTCAAAGGGGAGCTATTTACAGTTTATATGGCTTTACTCTTCCCGCTCCCGTCTCTGCTTCGCGGCTTTCCGTTTCCGGGCGGCGGCTTTGCGGGCGGCGCGCTGCTTTTTCTCAAATTCCTTTTTGCGTTTGCTGTGGTGGTTGGCAAACATGGCGCAGCTCAAGATCAGCATAAAGATGGCCGCAGCAGCCACGATCAGCAGTACCAACTGGAAGATCTTTACATTAAACTTCTGCTGCAAGGTCTGCGTGGCATCAGAAATGACAGATTCCGTTGTCGAAGCCGTCGAACTGGCGCTGTCTGCGGCGTTCTGGGCAGCGGCCAGAGCCTCGCTGGCGGCATCGCTGTCACCCAGGGCAGCCAGGGCTTCGGCCAAGGCTTCGCCGCCCATGGCTACCAGGCGGTCGTTGGTGTCGCTCTTGATCTTCTCGTTGTTTACGGCGTTGGCCAGCCACTCGGCCAGCAGGTCCGCCGCGCCGTGCAGGGCAGGGGCGTACTCATTGTTCACAGTCCAACCGCTGGTGGTCCACATGCCGTTCATGTACAAAAGCAGCTGCATGCCGGAATCCTCCAGCATGGTCTCGTAGATGACGTCGCCGAAGTTGTCGGCCGAGGTATCCACCGTGCCGAAGTTGAGTATGATGAACTGCTTGGTGCGGGCGTAATCCACCACATTGGCGCTTAGATTCTGGTAGTAATCCCGCAGGGCCGTGGCGATGTCGGTGTCCTTGGTCAGCTCGGCGCCCACGTTGATGGAGTCAATGTCCGCCCGCAGGTCCTGGTCGCCAAAGACACTGACCGAGCCATCATCGTCTTTGGCAAAGGTAGCACGCATCACATCAGCGTAGCCGGCCTCATCGCTGGCCTGGCCGTAATAAGCCTTGGCCAGTTGCATGCAGTCGCCGCCCCAGCTGCCTGCGATGGGGATGCCGTTGTACACCAGGTTCATCGAGGCCAGCAGGTGGCCGAAATCGATATTCTGCCCGCCGGGCAGGGTGACGGTGCTCATGCCTTGCAGAGACTGCAGATCACTGTCGTTGGTGTTGACGTAATTTTCAAAGGCGGCATCCCGCACACCGGCGGTCAACTGCCACATCTGGGTATTGTAGTCGCCCGTGCGGGTGTAGGAGAGGGTCAGCACAATTGGGTCGGCGGACGAATCCTCGGTCTCTACGTAGGAATTGGCCAGGGCCTGCAGGCGGCCCAGGCGGTCCAGCACGGTGTTATAATCCTCGGCAAAAGTATGCGGTGCGGTCAAAAATAGCAGACACCACACCAGCCCCGCCAATACCAGTTGGCGAAGCCCATTCCTTTTTATGAACTGCGTGGCAAAGCACCTCCAGCGTGTTTTGTTTCCGTTTTGTAACTATTGGTTTAATTATAGCACAGCTCCTATCCCCTTGTCACGGACTTTTTTGTGTAAAAATGTGAAAACGTCCCACTATTCGACGTTCCTGCGGAAAAAGCGACAATTTGCAATAGAAAAAGACACAATTTTGTGCTATACTGGTACTATTTTACAGCTACAAAAAAGGATGATTTGCCATGAATCCCTTAAACCAGACCGAAGAAAAGCGCGAGGCCGTCCCCAACGGGGTGAGCCGCGTGGGCATTGCTGCGCTGGGCGTGCTGCTGCAAGTGCTGTGGATCGTATGGGCCGCCCTGAAGCTGACCCGCTACTACGCCTGGGTGCAGCTGGCCATCAGCGTGCTGGCGTTTCTGCTGGCGCTGCGCATCTACGGCCGCCACACCAACAGCGCCACCAAACTTTCGTGGATCATCGTCATTCTGACCTTTCCCATCTTTGGCGTCTGCCTGTATCTTTTGTTCGGGCGCAGCGGGGCGGTCAACATCATGCGCGGGCGGTTCACCCGCACCGATACGGAGTTGCAGCCCCACTATGCCACGCCGCTGGACCGCGCCGCCATGCCCCAGGACCCGGCCCTGCAAAACCAGATCCACTACCTGCAGACCCAGGCACACTATCCCGCCTGCCGCAACACCGATGTGACCTACTACGGTGACACCAACGCCGCGCTGGAGGCCCAGAAGACCGACCTGCGCAAAGCCCAGCACTTTATTTTTATGGAGTACCACGCCATCGAGGATTCCATCGCCTGGCAGGGCATTGAGGATATTTTGGCCGAGCGGGCCGCCGCCGGGGTGGAGGTGCGCGTTTTTTACGACGACATGGGCAGCATCGGGTTTGTGGACACCGCCTTTGCCAAAAAGCTGCAGCAGCGGGGCATCCAGTGCCGGGTATTCAACCCCATCGTGCCGGTGCTGAACGTCTTTATGAACAACCGCGACCACCGCAAGATCACTGTCATTGACGGGCAGGTCGGCTACACCGGCGGCTACAATCTGGCGGACGAATACTTCAACCTGACCCACCCCTACGGCCGGTGGAAGGACTCCGGCGTGCGGCTGGAGGGCGACGCCGTGCGCAATTTGACGCTGATTTTTTTGGAGATGTGGGGTACGACGCAGAAAGAAATGCCGGCCATCGAGCCCTATCTGCCTGCCATCCGCTACACCGCCCGGGAGGCTGCCACTGTGCTGCCCTACGCCGACAACCCGCTGGACGACAAGCGGGTGGGCGAGGATGTCTACCTCAACTTTATCAACAGCGCCCAGCGGTATGTATACATCACCACGCCCTACCTGATCTTGAGCGACGAGATGCAGCGGGCGCTGGTGCTGGCGGCCCAGCGGGGCGTGGATGTGCGGATCATCACGCCGGGCATCCCGGATAAAAAGCTGATCTTTTCGGTCACCCGCAGCTACTATGCGCGGTTGGCCGCGGGCGGCGTGCAAATCTACGAGTACACGCCCGGTTTCATCCACGCCAAGCAGTTTGTGGCCGACGACAAGGCCGCCGCAGTGGGCACCATCAACCTGGATTACCGCAGTTTGTACCTGCATTTTGAGAATGGCTGCTGGTTCTGCGGCTGCCAGGCCGTACAGGATGTGCGGGCAGATTTTGAGGCGTTGTTCCCCCAGTGCGAGAACGTAACGCCCCAGTACAGCGGCCAGCGCAGTCTGGCCCTGCGCGGCGTGCAGTGCGTGTTTAGATTGTTCAGCCCACTGATGTAATCGCCGCTACAAATTGGGATGTTAACCATTGAAAGGACTACCATGCAAAACCTTACCATATCCCCGCTGTCCACCCTGCCGCAGGTGCGGGTGCTGGGGCGCTGTGCCGGAACGGACCCGCTGACGCTGTTCTGGACCGGGTCGGGTATTGAGCTGCTGTTTACCGGCAGCGAGCTTTGGGTAGAGCTGAATGCCGACTACGACACCATGGAACCCTGGGTCAGCGTAGAGCTGGACGGCGCGTGGATCAGCCGCTTTGCGGTGAACCCCGGAACCAGCCGGATGTGCATATTCCGCGGGGCCGCACCGGGGCGGGCCAAGCATGTGCGGCTGCTGAAGGACGTGCAGGCGATGTCTGAGGACCCGGCCCACCTGCTGCAAGTTACCGCTATCTGCCATGCGGGTGGCGAGTTTCTGCCCCTGCCAGCGCCGCGCTGCCGGCTGGAGTTCATCGGCGACAGCATCACCAGTGGCGAGGGGGCTATCGGCGCGGTGTGCGAGACCGATTGGATCAGCACCTTTTTCTCGGCCGAGAACCACTACGGCCGCATGACGGCCGACGCCCTGGGCGCCGAGTACCGCGTAGTATCGGCCAGCGGCTGGGGGCTGGTCTCCGGCTGGGACAACGACCCCCGTTGCACACTGGCCCCCTGCTATACCCAGGTGTGTGGCCTGGCAGCGGGGAAGCGCAACGCCGCGCTGGGGGCGCAGCAGCCCTATGATTTTGCCGCCTGGCCCGCCGATGCGGTCATCCTCAACCTGGGCACCAACGACTGGAACGCCTTCCACAATCCGCCCTGGGTGGACCCGGAGACCGGCCGCAGCTTTAAGCAAACCCTGGCCGATGACGGCAGCTTTGCCCCTGCCGATGCTGCCCGGCTGGCGGCGGCTGTGCGAAACTTTTTGGCGTTGGTACGCAAGCACAACCCCCACGCTGTCATCGTGTGGGCTTACGGCATGCTGGGCAGCGGTCTGCTGCCGCTGCTGCGGGACGGGCTGGACCAATACCGCACCGTCAGCGGTGATGAGCGGGTGTATCTGCTGGAATTGCCCGAGGCAAGGGGCGATACCATCGGTGCCCGACAGCACCCCGGTGCCGCCGCCCACCGCGCTGCGGCCAATTGTCTGGCGGAGTTTTTGCGCAGTGTGCTGTAATTTTTAAACGCAAAAAGAGGCCTGCCCTTTGCATGGGGCAGACCTCTTTTACTTGTACTATCGCTGTTTTTACCGCAGGGCCATGCCGTCGGAGAAGGCGTTGCCGACCTTCTCGCCCAAAACGTGGTAGGCGTTGTTGAAGGGGTCAAAGGTGATGGGAGCAACTTTGGCCACGTCTACCTTGCCGTCCGTCATGGCGGATTCGTCCACGCTGACGTTGACGATCTCGCCCACCAGGAGGCCTGTCTCGGGGTCGTAGCTCTTGACCGTGCATTCCATGCAGACGGCCAGCTCGTTGATGACAGGGGCATCCACGCTCTCGCTCTTGCTGACGGTGAAGCCCGCCTTGGCCAGCTTATCCCTGGTGTTGTTGCCGGAGGCAATGCCCACATAATCGCAGGCGGCTACATGCTTGGCGTCACCCATGCTGACGGTAAACGCGCCGGTACGCAGCAGGTTCTTGACCGTCTTGTGGCCCTCGCTCAGGCAAACGGACAGTTCGGTGGTATCGCTGATACCGCCCCAGGCCGCATTCATGGCATCGGCAGAGCCGTCATCATTGTACGTTGCAATGATGAAAACGGGCTGGGGATAGCTGAACGCCTTCGCACCAAAATTTTTGCGCATAGAAAACACCTCTCTTGATTTTGCTGCTTTTATTATATCATACCTGTCAACTGGGAATACCTTGGGGAATTGACACTCTGCCGCTCCCGGTGCTATACTGGGGGATAATTTGCAAAAGAGAGGAAGCGCCCCATTATGGCGGAAATTTTGGATATTGTGGACGAGCAGGGCCGCCCCACCGGGCAGACCGTACCCCGCGCCGTGGCCCATGCCGAGGGCATCCGGCACCGCACCTCCCACGTGTGGATCTTGCGGCGGCATGCGGGCCGCGTGGAAGTGCTGCTGCAAATGCGCTGCCAGGCGAAGGATTCCTTCCCAGGCTGCTACGACATTTCCTCGGCCGGGCACATTCCCGCCGGGTGCGATTTTGTGGAGTCGGCCCTGCGGGAACTGCGGGAGGAGCTTGGCGTGACCCTGCCTGCCGATGCTTTGCAGGAGTGCGGCGTGCGGCACTTTACCTTTGAGGACGTTTTCCACGGCAGGCTGTTTAAAGATAACCAGGTCAGCAAGGTATTCTGCCTGTGGCTGGACAAGAACGCCGAGGATTTCACCGTGCAGAAAGAGGAGATCGACTACGTGCGGTGGTTCGGGCTGGAAGAGGCAATCGAAGCCGTGAAGAATAACACCATCGCCAACTGCATTTATTTGGAGGAGTTGGAGATGGTGGCGGCGGCAACACGCTAAAGGCTCCTCTCAAGGGAAGCCTTTTATACAAAACACCCCCGCACGAGTAATCGTGCGGGGGTGTTCTACTTATTAACTAAGCAGCTACGCTTACATTACAGCTTCGGGCCGGCGGCGACCAGGGCCTTGCCGTGCTCGTTGCCTTCGTACTTGGCGAAGTTCTTGATGAAGCGGCTGGCCAGATCGACAGCCTTGGTCTCCCACTCAGCGGCATCCTTGTAGGTGTCGCGGGGGTCCAGGATGGCGGGATCAACGCCGGGCAGAGAGGTGGGAACCTCGAAGTCGAAGTGCGGGATCTTCTTGGTGGGGGCCTCGTTGATAGCGCCGCTCAGGATAGCGTCGATGATGCCGCGGGTATCCTTGATGGAGATACGCTTGCCAGTGCCGTTCCAGCCAGTGTTGACCAGGTAAGCCTTAGCGCCGCTCTTTTCCATCTTCTTGACCAGCTCTTCAGCATACTTGGTGGGATGCAGTTCCAGGAATGCCTGGCCGAAGCAAGCAGAGAAGGTCGGGGTGGGCTCGGTGATGCCGCGCTCGGTGCCGGCCAGCTTTGCGGTAAAGCCAGACAGGAAGTAGTACTGGGTCTGAGCCGGGGTCAGGATGGAGACCGGGGGCAGAACGCCGAATGCGTCAGCAGACAGGAAGATGACGTTCTTGGCTGCGGGTGCAGAAGAGATGGGGCGCACGATGTTCTGGATGTGGTTGATGGGGTAGGACACACGGGTGTTCTCGGTGACAGACTTGTCAGCGAAGTCGATGTGGCCCTCGGCATCCAGAGTGACGTTCTCCAGCAGAGCGTTGCGCTTGATGGCGTTGTAGATATCGGGCTCGGAGTCCTTATCCAGGTTGATGACCTTTGCGTAGCAGCCGCCCTCGAAGT
>OHYB01001005.1_pt1 | contig 11578 bp, 9 predicted proteins | sample 1580181 | NCBI WGS metagenome assembly OHYB01 (sample SAMEA3882510, study PRJEB24775) | human gut metagenome | biome: human-associated habitat; feature: intestine environment; material: feces | place: Netherlands | collected 2009/2010
AAGGATCGCACTGCGGCGGAGGGGAATTATGTCGCCAAAGCGACCCGCCGCAGGCGGAGAATCCTGCCGTAGCAGGATTCTTTCTTTTCTACGAGAACAGTGAGGCGGGATCCGCGCCTGCATTTTCCGCGTTTTTTCGTTTCTTACGGATCCGGAACTGTTTGAAAATGCCACAGATGGCAGCGTAAAGCTCCGGTTTTAGTTCTTCAAGCGGAACCGGCTGCTGGTACAGGATAGCGTTGTAGCTTGTACCGCTTACAAGCTCCAGAATCATATAGAACATCAGCTCCGGTGAACGATACGTATATGCTGCATGAGAGAGCAGAGATTCATAGATAGTGTAGATGGCCGGCGTGTCGGCAAACGGAGCAAAGGTAAGAGAATTTTTGAAGAATCCCCAGCTCAGATGCTTGGAAATAAGCGTCACGAGGCTGTGGTTGGCGGCAAACTGGTCGAGGATATTGTCGGTGATAAAAAGCACCTGCTCTTCAAAATCATGGATATCCGGGTGGCGCAGCAGATCTGAGTAGGCGGCCTGAAATACCTGACTCGCCTTATGTGCAATCAGATGATTCCGAATATCGTACTTATCTTTGAAATAAAGATAGAAGGTACCTTTTGCAACGCCGGCGTTATTCACGATATCCGAAATAGAGGTTTTATTAAAGCCGTTGTCGATAAAGAGCGAGAAAGCAGAGTCCAGAAGGGACTCACGCTTCATTTGTTTGTTATTATCAATTTTTCCCACAGAGAGTCTCCTTTCCTGAAAGATATCAAAAACGTGTGTTATTATCTTGCCTATAATTATAGGTATCATACATGGAAACTGTCAAAGGGAAAATGACTAATTTTCTCATTTTTGTGACTATGCACGAAGAAAAAAATGACCGATCGTCAATTTTGTGCAGTATTTAATGTTGACTAAGAGTCATTTTTGCGTTATAACATTAGATGATTGAAAGGCATAGGAAAAACATCCTCGATCTGAGGGAAACAGTATCCCGCAGTATCTTACTCCGAGCGGGTTTTACTTCTCTTATGATCCTGGATTTCATCATAAAAAACCATTATAAAAACCACAGAAAGGAAGTTTATCACAATGAATAGAAACAGAAAACTGAGAAAACAGATGATGTCTGGTCTTGCTGTTGGTATGGCTGCTGTTATGGGAGCTGCTCCGGTTTATGCAGCGACAGGAGAGGACGCAGCGGTTTCCAAAGAAGAAACCGTATATGTAAATGCAAATGCAGACGGATCGGAAGATCAGATCACCGTATCCAACTGGCTGAAGAACGCAGGAACGGAAAAGAACCTGAAAGATGAGAGTGAACTGAAGGACATCAAAAACGTAAAGGGCGACGAGGAGTTCACCCAGAGCGGAAACAAGCTGACCTGGCAGACAGACGGCGAGGATATCTATTATCAGGGAACAACCACAAAAGAGCCTCCGGTTTCCGTGAAGTTCACCTATTATCTGGACGGCAAGGAAATCAAACCGGATGACCTGGCCGGAAAGAGCGGAAAACTGAAAATCAAAGTTGACTATACAAACAACACAAAGACAACGGTTGACATCAATGGCAAGAAAGAGACGATGTACACCCCATTCGTCCTGATGACCGGAATGATTCTTCCGCAGGATACTTTCTCCAATGTCAAGATCGACAATGGTAAAGTCATTTCCGATGGAAGCAGAAACATCGTAATCGGATTTGGTATGCCGGGCCTGCAGGAAAGCCTGGGATTAAATTCCGATTCCCTTGAAGATCTGGTATCCGGTGACAGCGATTTCGAACTGCCGGAAAGCCTGGAGATCACTGCAGATGTGGAGAACTTTTCTCTGGATTCTACCTTCACCGTTGCACTTGACGATGTTCTCGACACCATCGATACCGACAACATCACCGGATACGATGACCTGAAGGATGCACTGAGTGATCTTGAGGATGCTGCAATGGAACTGGTTGACGGTTCCAAGGCACTCTCCGATGGTGTGGATACTTTAAAAGACAGCTACAAAGAGCTGGATGACGGTATCGGAACGTTAAAAGACGGCGCTGACGAGCTGAACAGCGGAGCCGGCACACTGGCAAGCGGAGCATCGACTCTGGCAAACGGAACTTCTACTCTGAACAGCGGAGCTTCTACCTTAAACAGCGGAGCAGCTACCCTGTCCAACGGAGCATCCACCTTAAGCAGCGGAGCTTCTTCCCTGGCAAGCGGCGTAAACTCCTACACCGAGGGCGCTGATACCTTGAATAAAGCAATCCAGACGTATCTTGGAAAGAACGGTGTGCTGACTGGAAGCGTAACCGAGTATGTAAACGGTGTGAATAAAGTCGTTGCAGGCGTAAAACAGTACACCGACGGAACAACACAGCTGTCCGACGGCGTTGCTTCTTATGTAGCAGGCGAGAAACAGCTTGCAGCAGGCGCTGAGCAGCTTCAGCCTCTGGCAGACGGCCTGACCGAGGTAAACAGTGCAATCGCAACACTGAACGCAGCACTCGACGGAAAAGATGAGAATGATATTTTAGCAGGAGCAAAACAACTCTCCGAAGGACTGACCAGTTTGAACGAGCAGCTGCAGAGCACCGATGTACAGAGCCTTCTGACGATGGTAGACGGTATGACCAGCACCGGTTCTACCCTGATCTCCGAGACCGAGGCACTCTCCGGGGTTCTGAACACCACAATCGCAGGATCTGTCAACAGCATGATGACAAACGGCAACGAGCTGATGAGCCAGATGGATACGTTGTCCAAAGGACTTGAGAGCTACTTAAGCGGTCTGGAGGCACAGATCACGAATCAGGCAACGCAGATGGGAACCCAGATGGCAGCACAGGTTCAGGCATGGGCAGACGGAGCAGCAGCACAGCTGAACCAAGAAGCAACAGCAGCAGCACAGAGCGCAGCTGATGCAGCAGCAAGCCAGGCTTCCGCCGATGCAGCAAAACAGGCAAATGATCAGCTCTCTGTTGCAGCAGCTACACTGGATGCACAGATTTCCGCAGCTAAGAGCGCTGGAAATACAGAACTTGCCGATTCCTTAAGTAAAGCAAGAAATCAGATCGGAAGTGTCAGCGTTTCCGCTTCAGCAGGAACCGTTTCGGTTACTCCGGTTACAGCTCCGCAGATTACTCTTCCGGAACTGAACTTCGAAATCGAGCGCCCGGATCTCTCCGGTCTTGCAGCAATGCAGCAGAAGATGAGCGACATCAAGAGCCAGTACAGCGATCTGCAGAAGACGGTTGCAGCTCTGATGCCGCAGCTTGAGACCATGCAGAAACAGATGCAGACCATCACCGATAATAAAGCAGTTGTTGAGCAGAATCTTGGTGCAATGCAGAAACTGACCGCAGGTGTGGCACAGCTTGATGCAGGCGGAAGCGCTCTGTACAAGGGCATCGGTACTCTGTCCGCAGGTGTGAGCCAGCTGTACAGCAGCACAAATGAGAGTTTTGCAAAAGCAACAGCAGGCATCAATGCACTGAACGCAGGATTTACTCAGCTGAGTGCTTACAATGATACGCTGCTTTCCGGCGCAAGCCAGCTGAAAGCAAATGCACCGGCTCTGGTTGAGGGTGTTACGACTCTGCAGGGCGGCACGACACAGCTGACCGCAGGTCTTGGACAGCTGGGAAGCCAGTTAAGCGATGGATCTGCAAAACTTTCTGCAAACAGCGGAAGCTTAAGAAGCGGTGCTTCTCAGGTAGCAGGCGGAGCATCCCAGCTGGCAAGCGGAGCCTCCACACTGGCAAATGGAACTTCTTCCCTGGCAAGCGGAGCTTCTGAACTGAACAGCGGAGCTTCTACGCTGGCAAGCGGAGCATCTACTCTGGCGAGCGGAGCTTCTACACTGGCAAATGGAACTTCTTCTCTGGCAAGCGGAGCTTCTGATCTGAAATCGGGAAGCAGCAAGGTTGTTGATGGTATTGACGAGCTGTCCGATGGGGCGAAAGAACTGGCTGACGGTACGAAGAAGTTTGAAGAAGAGGATACCAGCAAGCTGAAGAGTACCTTTGAGGATGATCTGGGAGATGTACTGGATCGGATTCAGGCGCTGAATTCGGATAAATGTGCTTATACTTCTTACAGTGGTAAGGCAAATGGAATGGATGGAAGCGTGAAATTTATTATCGAGACTGCAGCAATTGAAGCTGCGGAAGAGTAATGTGATTCCACGGTAGATTGTGAGGCCGCCTGCGGTCGGGATATTTTCCCCGACCGCAGGCGGCATTTACGTTAGGTGGGGTGCAAAAAGACAAAAAATAAGAACAGCCCGCGGATATGCGGGCTGCTCTTTCATAATGAGGGGGGAGATAGTTTTGAGTGGTTCATCAACTATCTGAGATATAGTATAGTGAAGAAATGTGAGCAAAGTATGTCTATTTTCTAAAAGAAACAGTAAATTTCTAAAGAATAAGTGAATCCATCCATTGAGTAAATCACTTCCGTCCGCCAAAACGTAGATGGGTCCCCAGGCGCAGCGGAGCGTCCGCCCCCCGCGGTGCCTGGGGGTCGTATCCTCCCGTCCTATTCAAAAGAAAGTTTCCGGTTCCCATAACTCTTCCGGTACTGTCCCGGCGTCATCCCGGTGAGCTTTCGGAAAGCCGTGGAAAAATTATGCGCATCCTGAAATCCAACGTTATAGGCAATCTGAGAGACAGTGTGATTCGTGTCCGTCAGCTCAGCCATTGCGCTGTCCGTTTTGGATTTCAGGATGAACTGCTTCAGTGTCATTCCGGTGCCCTCGTGGAAGAGGGAGGAGAGGTATTTGTCGTTGTAGCCGAAATAACGGGCGAGTTCGGTGACTTTGAGGGACTCGCTGCTGTGGTACTGGATGTAGCTGATAATGTCCTGCAGGATCTGCGTCCGCTGCGTTTCGGAAGTGTAGGTGCGGTAGAAGGGGCTCTGACAGTTGATTTCGCCGAGAACAGCGGCAGTCAGGCTGTTGTTGAGGAACGTGTTGTGGAAACGCAGGGAAGTGTCCTGGAGCTGCTTCATGAGGATGATGACGCGGTTCGGGGAGGAAAGCGTTCTCTGGAGCGGGATGCATAACGTTTCGGGGTAGTTGGATGGAAGCTGGGCGGGAGCGAGGTCCTCAAGGCGGTAGGAGGATGGCGGTGCAGCATGAAACTCATCCAGAACCGATCCGGCGGTCGGGTCAGAAGGAGCGACGATCGGTGCGGAGGGGATACCCGGGATAAAATGGAGCCAGTAGAAAGAGCAGCTTCCCTTTTTCGAGCCATGCTGATGGACGGTCGGCGGCAAAAGAAGATATTCGCCGGGGTGAACCTCGTAAGAGCGGCGTTCGTCCGCGATAAAAAGCGTTCCTTCCGTCACAACCATCAGTTCAAAATTGACGAGATTCCGTGTCAGGTGCATCCACTCCGGGGACGGGGACTGGAATTTGCCGCAGAGGTCGTAGGTAAAACAGGCGGCATCTGGAAATAAAACAGAGATCATATGACTTTTTCAAACCTTTTCAAACATTCTTGTATTTTAAACGGCGGTCTGTTTTGCTAAAATAAAACTATAGAAAAACAGGAAAACAGCCGTCAAAAGAAGTGTAACGCTTCCCATCCCTGAAAGCAAGGAAAATATCTTTTTCAAACCAGGAGGCGGCGGAAGACAACGAAAAAGGAGACCGAAAAAATGGATCAGAAAAACTTCAGCAAACCATTATCCCTGGCAAAAGTCCAGGTTACTGATGCATTCTGGAAAAAAGAGATGGAGCTTGTCCGCACCGAAGTAATTCCGTATCAGTGGAATGCCTTAAATGACAATGTTCCGGAAGCAGCACCGAGCTTCTGTATGCGGAACTACCGCCGCGCCGGTGAAGTTGAAAAAGAGCGGAAAGCAAAAGGAGACAAATTTGTTCAGATCAAATATCCGCTGGATACTTTTGAGACACTGCCGAAGGATGGCAAAATGGACGGAAGATTTTATGGCTTCCTGTTCCAGGATACCGATTTTACCAAATGGGTGGAGGCAGTTGCGTACTCCCTGACACAGCATCCCGATCCGGAGCTGGAAAAAACGGCAGATGAAGCAATTGAAGCTGTCTGCGCAGCACAGAGAGAAGACGGATACCTCGATACCTACTATCTGATCAACGATCAGGATATGATTTTTACAAACCTTAAGGACAACCATGAGCTGTACTGCTTCGGTCATCTGACGGAAGGCGCCGTAGCCTATTATCAGGCGACCGGAAAAGACCGTCTCTTAAAAGCAGCAGAGCGTTTCGCGGACTTTATTGCCAGCAAACTCGGTCACGGCGAGGGGAAAAAAGCAGGTTATCCTGGTCACGAAATTGCAGAGATGGCTCTGATGCGTCTCTATGATCTGACCGGCGAGCAGAAGTATCTTGATCTTGCAAAATACTTCATCGATGAACGCGGAACAAAACCATACTATTACGATATCGAGCGCGGTCTGACCTGCCCGGAGGGCGAGGAACGATATAGCTACAATCAGGCAAACCGCCCGGTGCGTCAGCAGGATGAGGTGCAGGGGCACTCCGTACGCGCCGTATATCTCTATTCCGGCATGGCGGATGTGGCAAGGGCAACGCAGGATGAGAGCCTGCTGAAAGCCTGTGAAACTCTCTGGAACAACATGGTGCATCAGAAAATGTACGTCACCGGCGGAATCGGTGCCACTCATATAGGAGAGGCATTCTCTTTCAACTATGACCTGCCAAACGATACCGCTTACGCAGAGACCTGTGCATCCATCGGTCTTGTGTTCTTTGCTCGCCGCATGCTGGAGATTCAGGCAAAAGCAGAGTACGCGGATGTGATGGAATTAGCCCTCTACAATGGCGTTCTCTCCGGAATGGCGCTCGACGGAAAGAGCTTCTTCTATGTCAATCCGCTGGAGGTACTGCCGGAGGCATGTCACAAGGATGAGCGGAAATTCCATGTAAAACCGATCCGTCAGAAATGGTTCGGCTGTGCCTGCTGCCCTCCGAACCTGGCAAGAACGGTAAGCTCAGTTGCATCTTACGCATACACGGAAAACGACACAACCCTGTTTGTCCACTTGTACATGGGTGGAACAGTGGAAGGAGAAAAAGTAAAAGCATCCATCACTTCCGAATTCCCGTGGGACGGCCATGTTTCCGTGACCTGCGAGAGCGATACCAAAGAGCCGTACACCTTTGCATTCCGCATCCCGGGATGGTGTGCTTCTTATGAAAAAGAGATTCCAAAAGGCGCAGAAGTGGAAGAAAAAGACGGGTATCTGTATGTGACAAAAGTATGGGCGAAGGGTGAGACGATCCGCCTGAACTTCCCGATGGAAATCCAGTTTTTGGCATCCAATCCGCTTGTACGCGAGGACGCCGGCCGTGTTGCCGTAAAACGAGGACCGGTTGTTTACTGTATGGAAGAAGCAGACAACGGAAAGAATCTGCATTTGACAAAACTCTGTGTGAATGGTGAAAAAACCGCAGAAGCAGCCGATGAGCTGGGCGAGCACTTTGTGCGCGTAACGGCCGAGGGACGTCGCATGAAGCTGGGCGATGCGGAAAAACAGCCGTTGTATCATCTGTATCAGAAAGAGGAAGAGGAAAAGACGAAACTGAAGCTGATTCCATATTATATGTGGAACAACCGAGGTGAGGGCGAAATGCAGGTATGGATCCGCGCATGTGAATGATTTTATTAAAGAAGAAATAAAAAACTCCGGAAAAGGGATGACTCCTGATGCAGCCTCCCCATTTTTCCGGAGTTCTTGTTATGCCAAAATATGAGAATCCTGCAAAAAAGAAAGTGAATTTTTTGCAGGATTCTTTGTGCTATTGGTACAGATTATTTTCTGCTTCTCATGGAAAGACTGCCGAAAGCAGAATGGACAGCAGGCAGAATCACAAGAACGACAGCAAGGACGATCATTCGGTCCACAAAGTCGGTCAGAGCCTGTACAACGCAGACGGACAGCGTCAGATTCATGCCGAGGCTGTGAAGCAGCTGCACCAGCACGGTGGAGCCGGAGGAAGTAATTCCACCGAAAACAACCGCAGTGATTGTGGAACTTACCACAGTACCCGGAAGCGAAATCACAAGCGCTGCCGGAAACAGCTTCCAGCCCATGGAGCGGAGGGAAAGACTCTCGCTGCGGGATCCTACCGTATGGGACGGGCGGAGTCTGCGGAATACAAGGCCGGCAACGAGACCGATGACAAGCTGCACCGGAATATAGTAAAACGCATAGACATCACTCGTCATGCCGGAAATGAGTCCGGAGATCAGTCCCGGAACGAGGCCTGCAGCAGGTCCGAACAGAGCGGCTGCCAGAACTGTTCCGATGGAGTCCAGATAAACCGGAAGACGCAGCAGCAGAGCAATGGTACCGCCGAGAATATTGATGACACCGCAGAGCGCGAGTGTCGTGAGCTTTAACGTACGGTTAGTATTCATCATGCCTCGCCTCCCTTCTGAAACATCGTCTCATGTGGGAAGACCGGCGGTGCGGTGAGAATCTGGTCGAGAACCGGTGCGGATTCCTCCTGCGGCACGCCGAGAACGCGCTCAAAGAACATCAGGAAGAAACGGCGCACATCGACCTGCGTCAGAATGTGGCTGTTCGGTGCTTTCTGATAAAAATTCATGGCATCCACAACCGTCTGTCCGATGCAGAGGCCTCCGGTTTCTACCTGCGTATACGCATCAAAACCGCTGCAGAGCGACGGATCCACAAGATAAGCGGCCGCGAGCGGATCGTTGATCACGCATCCGATGACCTTTTCCTGTTTCCAGTGGAAATCAAAGTAGAAGCGCGTCAGCTCCTCAATGCGGGTTCCGACTCCTGGATTTACGCATTTCATATATTCCACAAGATTCGGCGTCAGGACAATTTTTCGTGTGACATCCAGCCCGATCATATGAAGTTTTTTGCCTGCAAGCTGCGGCAGCTCGGAAAACGCGCGGAATACTTCGGCTGCGGCATCCGGGTCGCACCAGTAATTGTACTCGGCAACCGGGGAGCAGTTTCCATGGCTCTTATAGCTTCCGCCCATGGAGACAAGAGCCGTCAGGTTTGTCAGGCACTCCGGTGCGCGGGAGATGACTTTTGCAAGGTTCGTCATCGGTCCGAGGGCAAGAATGGTAACATCAGGGGTTGCTTTTAAGGTTTCGATCAGGAAAGAAACAGCGTCCTTGTTTGGCGTAAGGCCTTCGGCATCCGGCCAGCCCGATTCGCCGAGACCGTCCATGCCGTGGGTGTCCATCGCGTCCACGTAGTCGCGGACCAGAGGCGTCTCCTCGCCGACATAAACCGGGACATCTGGTTTTCCAATCATAGAAAGAATTTTGAGGGCATTTTTAGCGCCCATAGAAGCGGGTACATTTCCGCTGACTGTGGTGATGCCGACAAGATCCAGCTCTTTCGAAGTCGCGGCAAGCATCAGGGCGAGAGAATCGTCGATGCCCGGATCACAGTCGATGATCAGTTTTTTTGCATTCATTTTCCAATCTCCTTTGATGAAAATTTTGAGATACTTGGTTTTTTATACTGGGAAGTTCACGAACCAGTCCGGACACCCGCAAAAAGACGGGAAAATCCGATTGCATAAATGCACGGGCAAGAGTATAGCACAGATAAAAAAAAAAATCCAGTAAAACAAACCTTGCCTGTTTTGAAAAAATCGGTTATGGTATAGAAAAGCATACAGCAAATGAGAACATGGGAGAAAAGAAAATGGCAGATGGATTTTTAGCACCAACTGGGAAATTCTATCCCAAAACAGAAAATTTTCATGCGCAGACCGCGCGGGCGATTTTAGGTCCGGACGGCCAGACGGACGAGCCGATCCAGGAGCTTTTGCGCCGCGGTTATATTTTATTTGTAGGATTCCACAAACCAGGCGAACCGGAAAATCTCCATGCCGATATGGATTACGTCCTCGGCGGACCGGGGTATCCGGCAACCGAAGGGCAGAAGGCCTGGATTGCAGAACATACGGAAGAGCTGTCGAGAAAGCAGCAGTTTGACATCAACAACGACGAGACAAACTTTGAGAAATTTTACATCAGCAATGTCCGCATGTTTCCCTGGTGCAAAGGGTGTGCCGAAGAGAAAGCGCGTGACCTCTGGGGCAATGCACAGAGCGAGGAGAAGCCGAAGCGGTGTGATGCGTGTCCGGCCTTCAGGAACCGTCCGCTTTAACGAAAAACAGAAAATGTCAGAAAATAATCTGGTGAGATTATAATAGGAAGAAAAAATACTTTTGCACAGTAATGCATCAATGGGGGAAATCCGCAGAAGCCGCGTAAATACGCGATTTTTTGCGAATTTCCCCCTTGACTTTTGAAAGGACAGACGCTATAATAAACGAGCGTGCGTAAAAGACTGTTTTTTGTGCGCGCAAAAGCTGCAAAGCAATTATGTTGAACTAAAGCAGCCGTATGAAACCCCGTGGGACACACGGAGAAATCTATCAGGAGGTGAAATGGAATGCCAACATTCAACCAGTTAGTAAGAAAAGGCCGTGAGACTTCCGTAAAGAAATCTACCGCGCCGGCACTGCAGAAAAGCTACAATTCTCTGAGAAAGAAATCCACAGATATGTCTTCTCCTCAGAAGAGAGGTGTGTGCACAGCTGTTAAAACTGCTACACCGAAAAAACCTAACTCAGCTCTTCGTAAAATCGCCAGAGTTCGTCTTTCCAACGGAATCGAAGTAACAAGTTACATCCCAGGAGAAGGTCACAACCTTCAGGAGCACAGCGTTGTTCTGATCCGTGGAGGAAGAGTTAAGGACCTGCCAGGTACCAGATACCACATCATCCGTGGTACACTTGATACTGCAGGTGTTGCTAACAGAAAACAGGCCCGTTCTAAATACGGTGCTAAGAGACCGAAAAAGAAATAATTAAGTAAAACGAGTTCGAGATATATCTAGTATCACAAAAAAGCGAAATGTTGTGCGTTATTCCATAAATCCCCACGGCTGCGGATTTATAGAGAATTTACACGCGCGGACATACTGCAAATAAGTGTGAGTACCGATGATTTAATCGAATGATGGTTAAGGAGGGAAGTAACGTGCCACGTAAAGGACATACTCAGAAAAGAGATGTTTTAGCAGATCCGTTATACAATAACAAAGTGGTAACCAAGCTGATCAACAACATCATGCTGGATGGTAAGAGAGGCGTTGCCCAGAAAATCGTATACGGCGCATTTGCTAAAGTAGAAGAAAAAGCTGGAAAACCAGCAATCGAAGTATTTGAAGAAGCAATGAACAATATCATGCCGGTTCTTGAAGTAAAAGCAAGACGTATCGGTGGTGCTACTTATCAGGTACCGATCGAGGTAAGACCGGACAGACGTCAGGCTCTTGGCCTTCGCTGGCTGACCGCTTATTCTCGTAAGAGAGGCGAGCGTACCATGGAAGACAGACTGGCAAACGAGATTCTGGATGCATCTAACAACACAGGTGCTTCTGTGAAGAAGAAAGAAGAAGTTCATAAGATGGCAGAGGCTAACAAGGCATTTGCTCACTACAGATTCTAAGAGGAGGAAAATCCGTTGGCTGGAAGAGAATATCCATTAGAGAGAACCAG
>OHYB01001014.1_pt1 | contig 11475 bp, 6 predicted proteins | sample 1580181 | NCBI WGS metagenome assembly OHYB01 (sample SAMEA3882510, study PRJEB24775) | human gut metagenome | biome: human-associated habitat; feature: intestine environment; material: feces | place: Netherlands | collected 2009/2010
CAACGGTATTCCCAACCTCAAGCCGTCCCTGTTTGAGTGGACCTATAATTCCGACAACGTATCCCTGATGCCCGCGCTTATCAATACCATTCTGATGACGGCGTTCTCGCTGGCCATTGCCACACCGCTGGGCATTTTTGCTGCGGTCTGGCTGGTGGAATACGCCAAACGCGGCAGCAAGCTGGTCAAGGTGGTGCGCATCACCACCGAAACGCTGCAGGGCATCCCCTCCATCGTATACGGTCTGTTCGGTATGCTGTTCTTTGTCATGCAGCTCAAATGGGGCTACAGCCTGATCGCCGGTGCCTTCACGCTGGCCATCATGGTGCTGCCGGTCATCATGCGCACCACCGAGGAAGCGCTGCTTGCAGTGCCGGATTCTTACCGCGAGGGCAGCTTTGGCCTGGGGGCCGGCAAGCTGCGCACCGTATTCACCATTGTGCTGCCCAGCGCCATGCCGGGCATCCTATCCGGCGTGATTTTGGCAACGGGCCGCATTGTAGGCGAAACCGCGGCCCTGATCTACACGGCCAGCACCGTTGCCGCCGTGCCCGCCAGCGTGTTCAACTCCACACGTACCCTTGCCACCCATATGTATCTGCTTTCCAACGAGGGCCTGCATATCAATGAAACCTACGGCACTGCCGTGGTGCTGTTGATCCTGGTGCTGCTCATCAACAGCCTGTCCAGCTTTATTGCCGGCCGCCTTGCCAAAAAGTAATGCCGAAAGGAACTGCATGATGAATAAATTCGAAGTTAAAAACATGGACCTGTATTACGGCAGCTTCCATGCACTGAAAAATATCAATATTGCCATCCCCGAAAAAGAGATCACGGCGTTCATCGGTCCTTCCGGCTGCGGCAAGTCTACTTTTCTGAAGAGCCTGAACCGCATGAACGACCTGGTGGAAGGCTGCCGCATTTCCGGCGATATCCTGCTGGACGGTGTGGATATCTATAAGGATAAGATGGATGTCAATGTGCTGCGCAAGCGGGTTGGCATGGTGTTCCAGAAGCCCAACCCCTTCCCGATGAGCATTTACGATAACATCGCCTACGGTCCCCGCACCCACGGTGTGCGCAGTAAGGCGCAGCTGGATAAAATTGTGGAAAAAAGCCTGCGCGGCGCTGCCATCTGGGACGAAGTGAAGGACCGCCTGAACAAAAGCGCGCTGGGCATGTCCGGCGGCCAGCAGCAGCGTTTGTGCATTGCCCGCGCCCTGGCGGTGGAGCCGGAAGTTCTGCTGATGGACGAACCGACCTCTGCCCTGGACCCCATCTCCACCTCCAAGGTGGAAGAGCTGGCTCTGGAATTAAAGGACCGCTACACCATCGTAATCGTGACCCATAACATGCAGCAGGCCGCCCGTATTTCAGATAAGACGGCGTTCTTCCTGCTGGGTGAGCTGGTGGAAATGGGCGATACGGAACGCCTGTTCTCCACCCCTGAGGACAAGCGCACGGAAGATTATATTTCCGGCCGTTTTGGTTGATCGGAGGAGCAATACCATGCCTAGTGTGCGTAAATCTTATGATGAAGAGCTTTTGCAGCTGGATACCTTGCTGGCCCGCATGGGTCACGAAGCCGGTGCCGCCATTGAAAGCGCACTGACTGCCCTGCGCAATGATGATATTGAACTGGCCCGCAGCGTGGTTGCGCGGGACAGCCAGATCGACGCAAGCGAACACGAGATCGAACACCGCTGCCTGCAGCTGCTGCTGCGCCAGCAGCCGGTGGCTTCGGATCTGCGCAAGGTCAGTACAGCCCTGAAAATGGTAACGGATGTGGAGCGCATCGGCGACCAGGCTAGCGATATTGCGGAGCTGGTGCTGCACCTGCACGCCAAATCCACCGATGCCGTGGGCGTGCTGGAAGATATCCTGAAAATGGGCGATGATGTGCTGAAGATGGTCAAACGCTCCATTGCCGCCTATGTGCAGGTGGACCTTGCCGCCGGCGCGGAAGTGATCGCCCATGATGATGTCATCGACGCCGCGTTCAGGCGCATCAGCAGCGAAATTGCCCAGTACATTGCCGCCCACCCCGCCGAAGCAGAGACCGCGCTGGATCTGTTTATGGTGACCAAATATCTGGAACGCCTTGGTGACCACGCCGTGAACGTGGCCGAATGGGTCGAATTCTTAAAGACCGGCGTTCACAAATCCCGCAAGATCGTGTGATCTTGCCCGGCGGCGTGTGAGGCCGCTCCAAGGTGAACCTGAAGCCAACTGCTTGGATTTTGAATTTTCAGGTACACCCAATAACATTGCCATTCTCTTTTTTATGTTTTCCTATACCGCACCAAAGGGCCAGCACTGCACGCTGGCCCTTTGGTGTTTTTATGTGTAGACTGCTGGGAATGAAACCTGGCAGAAAAGTGGAAGAAGCAATGCAGAGTGTGTTATACTGGAAAGGACAAATCGAAAACGGCTGCACAATATGAGCACTGCGATGAGATTTTGAAAGAAAAGACCGCACACCTCTTTATAACCCAAAAGCCCAAAGCGGCACGGTTCACTTAACCGGCAGCTTTGGGCTTTGCTGTTTTATCAGAGAAAAAATTACGCGCTTACATCTTCAAACTGGCTGTTGTACAAATCAGCGTAGAACCCGCCAGCGGCCAACAGGTCGTCGTGGGTGCCCTGCTCCACAATGTCACCATCCCGCATGACTAAAATCAGGTCGGCGTCCTTGATGGTGGAAAGCCGGTGGGCAATCACAAAGCTGGTGCGGCCGCGCATCAGGTTGTCCATGGCGGTCTGGATGCGCTGTTCGGTGCGGGTGTCCACACTGCTGGTGGCTTCGTCCAAAATCAAAATTTTGTTGTCCGCCAGAATGGCACGGGCAATCGTCAGCAGCTGTTTCTGGCCCTGGCTCACGTTGGAAGCATCTTCGTTCAACTCCATCTGGTAGCCGCCGGGCAGCGTGCGGATAAAGTGGTCGGCACAGGCGGCCTTGGCGGCGGCGATGACTTCCTCATCGGTGGCATCCAGGCGGCCATAGCGGATGTTTTCCATAATGGTGCCCTGGAACAGCCAGGTATCCTGCAATACCATGCCAAAGCCTTCGCGCAGGGCGCTGCGGTCAAAGTCCTTTACGTTGTGGCCGTCCAGCGTAATGGCGCCGGAGTTGACATCGTAAAAGCGCATCAGCAGCTTGACCATGGTGGTTTTGCCTGCGCCGGTGGGGCCGACAATGGCAACTTTCTGGCCGGGTTTTACATCGCAGCTGAAATCCCGGATAACAGTCTTTTCCGGCGTGTAGCCAAACTTGACATGGTCAAAGGTGACCTGGCCGTCAATGCAGGCGGGGTCTGCCCGGCGGGCGGGGTCAGCGTTCTGTTCTTCTTCCGGCTCACCCAAAAATTCAAACACGCGCTCCGAAGCCGCCGCCATACTTTGCAGCATGTTGCTGACCTGGGCCAGCTGCTGGATGGGCTGGGTGAAGTTGCGCACATACTGGATGAACGCCTGGATGTCACCAATGGTGATGATGCCGCGCGCGGCAAAAATGCTGCCGGAAACGGCCACTGCTACATAGCCCAGGTTGCCCACAAAGGTCATGATGGGCTGCATCAGGCCGGAAAGGAACTGGCTTTTCCAGGCGGATTCAAACAGGCGATTGTTGGCTTCGTCAAAATCATTCAGAACGGCATCTTCGCGGTTGAACGCTTTGACCACATTGTGGCCGGAATATACTTCCTCCACCTGGCCGTTCACGGAGCCCAGAACTTTTTGCTGGGCGCGGAAATATTTCTGGCTGAACCTGACCACCAACAGCACCAGCGCCATCGAGACCGGCAGGATCAAAATGGCAATCAGCGTCATCGTGGGGCTGATGGTCAGCATCATGATGAGCACGCCGATCATGGTGGTAATGCTGGTGATCAGCTGGGTAATGCTCTGGTTCAGGCTCTGGCCCAGGGTGTCCACATCGTTGGTAATGCGGGAAAGTACCTCGCCCACGGTGCGCTTTTCAAAATAGGCAAGGGGCAGGCGGTTGATCTTTTCGCTGATCTGGCGGCGGAAGTCATAACACATCTTCTGCGAAAGCCCGCTCATGATCCAGCTCTGGCAGAAACTGAACGCAGCGGAAACCAGATACATGACCAGCAGGATCAGCAGGATTTTGCCGATATAGCCAAAGTCAATGCTGCCGGTGCCCCGCAGCTTGGCCACCCAGCCGGTGGCCAGGGCAGTGGTGGCTTTGGCCAGCACCTTGGGGCCTGCAATATTAAAAATTGTGGAAAGAACGGCAAAAACAATCACGGCAATCAGGCGGAACTTGTAGTGCCCCAGCTCTGCCAGCAGGCTGCGCATGGTGCCCTTAAAGTCTTTTGCCTTTTGGGTCGTCATTCGTCCGGGACGCGGCATCAGGCTTCCCCTCCTTTCAGGTCCAGCTCTTTGTTGCTCAGCTGGCTGCGGGCAATTTCCTGGTAAGCCGGGCAGCTTTCCATCAGCTGGGCGTGGGTGCCCTTGCCCACAATGCGGCCATCTTCCAGAACCAGAATCTGGTTGGCGTGCAGCACAGTGGAAATGCGCTGTGCCACAATAATCACGGTGGCGTCGCCGGTTTCGGCTTTCAGCGCGCGGCGCAGGGCAACATCAGTCTTGTAGTCCAGCGCGGAGAAGCTGTCATCAAACAGGTAGATCTTCGGGTGTTTGGCAATGGCGCGGGCGATGGAAAGCCGCTGCTTCTGCCCGCCGGAAACGTTGGTGCCGCCCTGGGCAATGGGGCTTTCGTACCCCTCCGGCTTGGCGGAGATGAACTCTTCCGCCTGGGCAATGCGGGCGGCGGTGCGCACATCGGCATCGGTGATATTCTCGCCGCCGAATTTCAGATTGGAATCAATCGTGCCGCTGAACAGTACGCCCTTTTGCGGCACATAACCCAAAAGACCGCGCAGGGTGCTCTGTGGCATCTGGCGCACATCCACGCCGTCTACCGTCACGCTGCCGCCGGTCACATCATAAAAACGGGTGATCAAATGCAGCAAACTGGTTTTGCCGCAGCCGGTGGAGCCGATAATGGCCGTGGTCTGGCCGGGTTTGGCGACAAAATCAATATCGTGCAGGGCGTCCTCGCTGGAGCCGGGGTAGGTAAAGTTGACATGATGGAATGCGACTTCGCCGTTCCAGTGGTGCTGATTGAGGTCAGCGGGGATGGCTTCCGGCACCGGGTCATGGATGGCCGGCTCGGTGGTCAGCACTTCGTCAATGCGGTCCGCGGCAACGCCGGCACGGGGCAGCATCACGGCAACCATCGTCAGCATCAGGAAGGACATCACGATCTGCATCGTGTAGGTGATAAAGGCGATCATGCTGCCCACCTGCATGGTGCCGGCATCAATCTGTTTGCCGCCGAACCAGACGATCAGCAGGGAAGTGCCGTTCATAATCAGGGTCATAAAGGGCATCATGGCGGCCATTACCCGGTTGGTGAACAGCTGGGTGCGCATCAGGTCGGTGTTGGCGGCGTCAAAGCGTGCTTCCTCGTGCTGTTCGCGGCTGAATGCGCGGATGGGCATAATGCCGGTCAAAATCTCGCGGGATACCAGGTTCAGCCGGTCCACCAGCTTTTGCATGATCCTGAACTTGGGCATGGCAAACTGCATCAATACCGTAATCAGCGCCAGCAGCAAAGCAACGGCCAGCACAATGATCCAGGTCAGGCTGGAACCCGCCTGCGCCACATGGATGATGCCGCCAATGCCAAGGATGGGGGCATACGCCACCATGCGCAGCAAAATTACGCAGGTCATCTGGATCTGCTGTACATCGTTGGTGGTGCGGGTGATGAGGGATGCGGTGGAAAACTTGTCCGTTTCAGAGGCAGAAAAGCTGACCACCCGGCGGAACACACCGCGGCGCAGATCCCGCGCAATGGCAGCCGCCACGCGGGAAGCAAGCAGCCCCACCAGAACTGCGGCGGCAACCATCAACAGGGTCAGCCCCAGCATCCGGCCGCCGGTCTGCATTAGGTAGTTCATCTGTACCGCATCGCTGATGCCAAGGGCCTGATATTCCAGCCCCACCAGCAGCACTGCCTGGGCTGAAAGCCCGCTCAGCTCACTTTCGCCGGCCTGACCCATGGCTGCGGCCAGCTGGGCCTGTACGGCATCCCGGCTGAAACCGGGCATCTGGGTCATGGCCGCAAACTGGGCGGTAACGGTATCCAGCGCGGCGGCATCCGGGGCGTTGCCCTCCCCGGCTGCCTGAGCGGAAGCCAGATAGAGCACAATATCCGGGGTGGAAAATACCTCCGCCAGCGTATCCCGGTCCGCATCGGCCCGCAGCAGGCGGACCGTATAGGGGGATGCGAGCTTTTTCTGTAAGCTGGTAGCGGAGGAGAGTGCGTTGTCGGTGCCGCCCGGCTGAGTGTAAGCGGCTTCCACCGCGGCGGCGTCCGCGTCCGTCATCAGCAGCTCCAGCACCTGCAGGGTGGAATCCCGCACTACTTCTGGCACAGCGTCCGCAATGCCGGACTGTTGGATGCCGGTATCCACAATTTTGCTGGTGTAGTCCGGCAGAGTCAAATCGCCGTATGCCTGCACCAACAGCAGGGCAATAATAACAAGGCAGGCCGCCCAGTGTTTGGCCAGATGTTTGAAAATTTTTGTCATGGCATCTTCTCCTTTTCGGCCAGCAGCTTTTCGTTCTGGCGCTCAATGGCCTGCAGCAGGGTTTCGGCATCCTTTGCAAACTGCTGGCAAAATTCTTCGCCCAGGTCATCCATAATGCCGGTGATGTAATCATTCAGACGGCTTTCGCAGATCAGGCGGGATTCTTCCCCTTTTGGGGTGATGCGCACCAGAGTGCGGCGGCGGTCATTGGGATCGGTCTGGCGCTGGGCCAGGCCATCCTGCTCCAGTGTGCGCAGTCCGCGGGAAATCGCCGGCAGCGGCTGCTTGAAAATCTCCGCCAGGTCCGAAACATACACGACACCATCCTGGCCGCGCACCTCAATGGCGTGGTTCAGCCCTTCCAGAATGCCAAGATGCAGCTTGGGGGCGTTGGCAAGGCTTAAAGACGCCCCGCGGCGCACAGACTTTTTCAGCCGGTCAAGATAGCGCATCACGGCTTTGCTGCGCTGGTCACCAATATGTCCCTCCATAAAGGTTCTCCTTTCTGTTGCTATATGTAAATAGTTGGCATATGTTAAGCATATGGAAACAGTATAGCCCCGCAGCCGAAAAAATGCAACGGCTGCGGGGCTGTGTTTTAAATTTGTTTACAAACTACTTATAAATCAAAGTCACCGGTAAACAGCTGCACCCAATAGGGGTGGCCGTCCACCATGGTGTAGCCAACGCCGATGCAGTCATAGTTTTCGTTCAGGATGTTGGCGCGGTGGCCGGAGCTGTTCATCCAGTCGTTCATCACGATCTCCGGGGTTCTCTGGCCCATGGCAATGTTTTCGCCGGCATAGCCATAGTCAATGCCCAGGTGCCACAAAATGGTAAAGCATTCAGAACCGTTGGGGCGGGTGTGGCTGTATCGCTGGGAAAGCTCCCTGGCGCGGGCTGCTGCGGCAACCATCAGACGGTCGTCCTTGACCAGGGGCTGCAATCCGCGGGAGGTGCGCTCCTGGTTGACCAGCTCGATCACGCGGTCTGCCATGGCTTCCTCGCTGGTCGTAATGCTGGCCTGCATCACGCCGGTATCAACATCAAAAAGGTACAGATTGCCGTCGATCGTCACAATGCCTTTGGCCATGGTGCCGTACACCTGGTCAAAGTAATAGGTGCCATCATTGTTGGTATCCCAGCCTTTTACCATGTGGCCGTTGGCGTCATACCGCACCCACTTGCCGGTGCCGTCTGCGTTTTCGGCCCAGTCGCCGGCTTCGGATTCCTGGTATACATCCTTGCTGACGGTTTTAGCACCCTGCTGCACGTTATCCAGCCAGTACCAGGCACCGGAGGCCGGATCATAGATTTCTTTGCCGCGGTAGGCTGCATTATTGGGATCATAACCCTGGCGCTTGCCAGCCTCGTACCAGTAATCTTTGCCGTCCATGCTGTGCCACATCAGGTTGCAGCCAATGCCGGTGGTGGTATCAAAGCTGCAGGGCAGGCTGTCCACCACAATATCGCCCTTGGCCATGGCGCCGGTGATCAGGTCAAAGTAATAGGTGCCGTCATCGTTGGTATCCCAACCTTTAATCATATGGCCGTTTGCATCGTAGCGCACCCATTTGCCGCCGTTGGATTCCTGGTAGACATCCTTGCTGACGGCTTTTGCGCCGCCCCGGTTGGCGTCCAGCCAGTACCAGGCGTCGGAATCGGGGTCATAAATTTCTTTGCCGCGGCCAGTGGTGCCCTGCTTTACGCCGTTTTCGTACCAGTAGTCCTTGCCGTTCACGGTTTTCCAACCGGTATAGCCGCTGGCAGGGGTTGCGGTGGGTTTCACAGGGGTAGCGGTAGGTGTAGCAGTCGGCTTGACCGGCGTTGCAGCGGGGGTCGCGGTAGGTGTTGCGGTAGGCGCTGCGGTAGGCGCTGCAGTAGGCGTTGCGGTAGGTACAGCAGTCGGGGTTGCTGTGGGGACTGGGATATCCCTTGTCTTGATATACTGGCGCACATCCTGGTGGTATTTCTGCTGGCTTACGGCATAATAAATGCCATCCCACTGGGCCGCAATGCCGATGCTTTGGAGACTTTCCTTCTTTTTCTCGGTCACTTCATGGCTGGCCGGATCCAGTTCATATTGTTTGATCCAGCTGCTCTGCTCGCACGCTTGTTTGTCCGTGGCGACCAGCAGCGTTCCGTCCAGCGCAATACTGCCGGCAACCACACCCGAATCATCTTCATGCGCCAGGTTGGAATCACAGTCGCCCAGGTCATCACGCCAGAAAAGGCGTTCGCCGGACGCATAGTACCAGTCGCCCCCGCACGGGAAGATTGCACTCTTTTTGTCTTTCCACCAGGTGTTTTCATAGGTATCGTCCGTGGCCAGGTTCACGATGTTCTGCGTGCCAAGGTTTTCCAGGTCAAAGGCAACGCTGTCATCGCCGTCATCGTTATGGTTGGTGTTCATCTCCTCTGTGGTACACAGCAGGTGTTTATGCATGCAATATCCCAGCTGATCCGAACCGTCCACCGGGTCATCCCAGGTGCAGTCCACCTGGTACCAGTTCCCGTCCAGCTCGACCATGTTCCACGCATGGCCGATATCTTTACTGGTTACCAGCACACCAGTGATACCCAGCTTGCGCAGGGTAAGGGCATACGTTTTGGCGTAACCGTCACAGACGGCAGTCCCTTCCAGCAGGGCACCGCGCAGGTTGTGGTCGTCCTGCACATCATCACTAAGGTGTTCCCGGTCATAGGCAATGTTCTGCACCAGCCATTCATGCACATAGAACACCTTTTCCAGATCCGTCTGGCACAGGGTGTTGGCCTGGTCCACCAGCTGGTCCAGCTTTACCTGCATGGCGGCAACATCCTGCGCCGTGCAGTATTCAAGGCCGATTGCCACCGCCAGCCCGGTATCTCTGCTATAATAGCAGGACAATTTGCTGATGGCCTCGCCGCCTTCCACACGCACATTCAGGTCAGCCAGGGTGGAAAGCACCAGATCTTTATCCAAGTTCAGGTCTTTGATATTTACTTTCTCTGCTGTTTCCGTATGGTTCTTTACGGCATTGGCCACGCGCTCCACCATGGTCTGCGCCGCCTGAATGTTGTTGTCATCCTCCGCCAGCGTTGCCGGCTGCGCAGCCAGTGCTTCACGGGCAGCTATGATGTTTTCCAGCGTGCCTTCCACTTCCACCACGCTGCTGTCCGCCGTTTCCGGGGTCTGGGCCCAAACCGGAAGCGCAGCGGTGCCCATCATGGCCGCCGCCAAAACAAGGGCCAAAATCCGTTTATCTTTTTTCATTTTTTCCTCCCTGGAATACAGCCAAAAAAACGTTTTTGCCGCTGTATATCCTAATTTTAAATTTTACACGAAGCAGAGGAGAAATACAATGCCAGACGCACCAACATCCTGCACAGAAAAAGTTTTCAGACTTTACATTTTTTAATAAAAAGGCTATCTTTTCGCGTGCAAAGTGGTGTATAATGATACAAAATATGGGGGTGTGTGTCCATTTTGGCACACCCCGGAGGCAGCGTGGGCGGAACGGTGTATCCGGCACGTTTCCACTGCCCGAACAACCGCCACCTGCCCTTGCCCCCCCCCCGCAGCTGGTGGACAAAAGGAGGATGACTTTTTGATGGAACACAACATTCCCGAACTGGTTGCCCAGCTCACGCTGGAAGAAAAGGCCGGGCTTTGCTCCGGCGCGGATTTCTGGCACACCAAAGCCGTGGAACGCCTGGGCATTCCCACCCTGATGGTCTCGGACGGCCCGCACGGCCTGCGCACCCAGGACCCGGAACGGGACGACCCCAACCACAGCCGCAAGGCGGTCTGCTTCCCCGCCGGGTGCTCCGCTGCCGCCAGCTTTGACCCCGACCTGGCCCGCCGGGAGGGTGCGGCCATCGGGCGGGAAGCCCGCGCGTTCGGCGTTGGCGTTGTGCTGGGGCCTGCCGTAAACATCAAGCGCAGCCCGCTGTGCGGCCGCAACTTTGAATATTACTCCGAAGACCCGGTGCTGGCCGGTGAGCTGGCCGCCGGGTACATCAATGGCGTACAGAGCCAGGGGGTTGGTACCTCCATCAAGCATTTTGCCGCCAACAGCCAGGAGTACCGCCGCATGAGCGCATCGTCCGACATGACGGAGCGTACGCTGCGCGAAATTTACCTGCCTGCATTTGAAACCGCCGTCAAGAAATCCCAGCCCTGGACGGTGATGTGCAGCTACAACCGCGTGAACGATGTATTTGCCAGCGAAAGCCGCATGCTGCTGACCGATATCCTGCGCACCGAGTGGAACTTTAAGGGCTTTGTGATGTCCGACTGGGGCGCTGTAGCTGACCGTGTAAAAGGTGTTGCGGCTGGGCTTGACCTGGAAATGCCCGGTTCCGGCGGTGTCAATGACGCCAAGATCGTGGCCGCCGTTAAAGCCGGCACCTTGAGCGAAGCCGCGCTGGACAAGGCTGTGATCCGCATTTTGAACATTGTATTCCGCGCGGCGGACGAAGCTGCCGCCCCAGCCCCGGAGCTGGACCTGAAAGGCGACCACACCATCGCCGCAGAGCTGGCCAAGGAATGCGCCGTGCTTTTGCAGAACCGCGGTGTGCTGCCGCTGAAAAAGGGCAGCAAGGTAGTATACATCGGCGGCTTTGCCAAAACGCCGCGCTATCAGGGCGGCGGCTCCAGCCACATCAACACCATCAGGGTGGACAGCGCGCTGGAAATGGCCGAAAGCCATGGCCGCCGGGTGAGCTATGTGGAGGGCTTCCCCGCTGATCTGGACCAGCGGGAGGAGGAAGAGTTCCTGCGCGCGGTTTCCGCCGCAGCGGAAGCTGACGCGGCGGTGATCTTTGCGGGCCTGCCGGAATCTTTTGAAAGCGAAGGCTTTGACCGCAG
>OHYB01001020.1_pt1 | contig 11419 bp, 9 predicted proteins | sample 1580181 | NCBI WGS metagenome assembly OHYB01 (sample SAMEA3882510, study PRJEB24775) | human gut metagenome | biome: human-associated habitat; feature: intestine environment; material: feces | place: Netherlands | collected 2009/2010
GTCATTGCGGTACCTGTCCTTGTCACGGTCATGCTGGACAGCCGCCCCAATAGCAGCGCCGGCAGCCAGCGCCCCCACACCGATGGCGGCGGCTCCACCGGGCGTTACGGAACTGTTCCCGTAGCTGTCCGTCGTGCAGGACGGCATGAAAGAAAGCGTCATTCCCGCCAGGGGAAGAAGCCAGAATGATTTAATATGCCTGTTCATGAGATAAAAAATAAGGATTAACACCGGCAGCCCGGTTACATCCGGTAAGCGCGGAATCCCTTGATGATTTGTTTAAATATGTCACAGTCCTGAACGGAATTCCCGGAATCATAACAGCTACGCGCGCAGCAGGCTTTTCATTACCCCCCTGTTCCGGCGTTCCTGAATACGGAAATCCGCATGCACTGTAAAAAAACAGACATGCGGATGGAAAAAGCGTTCATCTTCCGGAAAACTTCGGAAACGTCCGTAGGATTACTTCTGTTCTACCACAGGCTCAATACGAACGGGACTCTGGATATCAAACAGGCTCTTGCGCAGCAGGTAGCCTCCGCTCTGCAAGGCAAATGCACTGGCCGGAAATTTCTCCGCCAGTTCACGGTAAAAGGCGCCTGCGGCGGCATTGTCTTTCTTAGCCCGGGCAATGTCCCCCAGGCACATGGTGGCAAAACCGGAAAAAGTAGGATCTCCCGCATCCACCACGGAACGGAACAACCCTTCCGCCTCATCCGCTTTCCCCCGGTTCATCAGACGGCAGGCCAGGGTAACGGAAGCCTGGGCTTTCCATTCCTCCGTGGGAGCGGAATCAATAAAAGCTTTCATTTTGGCCACGCCTTCATCCTCCTTGCCGGCGTTCCACAAGGCAATGGCCTGAAGGTAAGAGGCAGTGACGGCGGCGCGGGAACTGTCAAAGTCAGCCACCACCTGCTGAAGCCCCTGTTCGTCCAGGGAAATTTCCCCGGTTGCCGGGGATTCCGGCATAGCGGCCACCAGAGCGGCGCCTGCCTTTCTTTCCATGGAATCCTGCACGCCATTATAAATAATCCATCCGGCAGCCCCAAGGACGCATAGCAACACAACCAGCGCAACCTTGCCGTAATGTTCATCCAAAAACTGTTCATGCTTGGCCGGGCCGACGGAAATTTCCGCAAACGCACTTCCGTCGCCCATCGGCATATTGTCCATGGCCCGTTTAATATCCTTGATATCCATAATATGTTGAAGAGGGTTCTACCGTGTTGTCCCAACCAAATCAATCAGCTTTTTACTTATCTTCGCCATGTTCCAAAAGCTGCAGGGAATCCTTCAGTCCCAGATTCCTGTAAATTTCCCGCGTTGCCCGGCTCTGGTTAAGCGTATAAAAATGAATGCCGTCCACATCGGAATCCAACAGTTCGGCGCACTGGCTGGAGGCGTATTGGATGCCTACCTCCTGAATAGCGTCCGGATTGGAACCCGCACGCTTCAGCGCCTTAAGCAGCCTGGCCGGAAAACAGGTGCCTCCGGAAAGCTCTGCCATGCGGTTCATGCCGGACAGGCTGGTCACAGGCATGATTCCCGCCAGGATAGGCACCTTGATGCCGGCCAGCAGACAGCGTTCCCGGTAATCCAGGAAAGAATGATTGTCAAAAAACAGCTGGGTGCAGATATAATCCGCGCCGGCATCCACCTTGGCTTTCAGGAAATCCATCTCGCGCAGACGGTTGGGAGTGGCCGGATGACCTTCCGGGAAGCCGGCCACGCCTATGGCGAATCCATCCGGATCCGGGTGACGGCCGGATTCATTATATTCACGGATAAACGTCACCAGATCCGCCGCATGGCGAAAAACATCCGCATCGCGGTTGTAATCCTTCGCTCCCCGGGGAGGATCTCCCCGAAGTGCAAGAACGGCCCGCACTCCAGCCCGGGCGTATTGGTCCAGGATATTCCATACCTCCTCCCGGCTATGCCCTACGCAAGTAAGGTGGGGCACCGTAGGAATACGGGATTCATGCTGGATGCGCAACACCACTTCGCGGGTAAGCTCGCGGGTGGAGCCCCCTGCACCATACGTCACGCTGACGAAACTGGGGCGGTAAGGCTCCAGTTCACGGATAGTCTGGTACAAGGCCGATGCTGCCTGCTCGTTTTTGGGCGGGAAAAATTCAAAGGACAGGCTGGGACCGGCGCCCGATTGCAATCTTTCTCTCAGGTGCACTTCTCTTTACTTGGCTTGGCTAAATACGGATCCGCATCACGGCTCCATGGGAATCATCACCGGTTTGGGAGCTTCCACGGGGACGGGGGCAGAGGGAGAAACCATACCGGACTTGTCTTCTTCCGTCATGTTTTCCTGCCAGCTCGCAGGCGGAACAATGACTTCATCCCCCGGCTTGATAGGTTCCTTGTCATTATTATCAAAAAGCGTATTACGCTTCACGTAGGACTGGAACACTTTCCCGTCCGGGTCAACTCCGTCGATAATCAGGGATACGAAAATGCTCCCGCGTCTGCGGATTCCCAGTTCCTGCCCCACTTTCAAGTCAGGTTGGCCGATGGACTGGAACAGGACCAGGTTGGCGTCACGGTAGTATTCCGTCACACGGCCCACCTGCTCCGCATCCTTGATTTCATTAAGCCATTGCAGCCGGGGATCTCCCTTTTCCATGCTCTGACGTTCCAACAAATCGCGTTCTTCCTCCGCCAGGGCATGACGCTTCTTCAGTTCTTCATTCTCCTTCTTCATCCGTTCCAGCTCCGCCGAGACATGAGCCAGTTCCTCGCTCACCACAGGATCCGCCACCACCACCGGCTGAACGGCGGAGGCAGGAGCCTGCGTGGGCATCGGAAGATACGGGGAGGGATTGACAGGTACCGGAGCGGAGGCCATCTGCTGCTGTTGCTGAATCACATCCATTCTTGAAGAAATATTCACATAAATCATTCCCAGAACGACCAGCACCACCACCAGAAACGCCAGGATAAAAATGCGGAAATTACTCATGTCGTCAAACGGTAGAGAAATTATCAAACGTAATTAATAGGAATAATTGAGATAGAACTGGAATTGTCCTCCGCGGTCAATGGCGTTGTTCTTCTGAATCGGAATGGCATAGTCCACTGCCAGCGGACCGATGGGCAGGTTCAGGCGCAGGCCGATCCCGTAGTCGGAAACTATTTTGGACGTGCTGAAGTCAAAAGAATCTCCGTTGACAAAACCGATGTCATAAAACACCGCGACGCGCACTTCTTCAATCACAGGAATGGAATATTCAAACTGGCAGAAGAAGGAGGAACGGCCGCCCATCGTCTCATCACCGCTCAGGGCGGGATTGTACGGCGCCACGTCCCGGAAACGGAAACCGCGCATGTTGTATGGCCCGCCGAGGTAGAGGCGCTCAAAAATGGGCACATCGTGGTTGCCATAGGAATCCACGGTAGCCGCACCGGCATTGATGCTGAAAATGGTGTCTCCGCGCAAATTCCAGTAATAGGAGCCATTCACGCCGAAATTGTATGTATGCACATCGCCGCCCAGGCCGGAATAACCGGCCAGCACTTCAAATTTGCCTCCCTTGCGGGGAAAAATCTGCGCGTCGCGGGTATCAATGGTGTAGGAAAGTTCCACATGGCTGCGCAGGTAGTCTCCGTCCTGTTGCCAGAAGAAGATAGGGGCGTTCCCTTCGGCGTCAATACGGTACTGTTCCAGGCGGTATTCCAGTTTCACGTAATCCAGTTCCCCGATCGGCTTGCGGAGAGAAATGGCAAAGCCATAGTTCTGCTGGTCGTAATAATCGGAAAAATATGTGGAATTGCTGTAGAAGATTTCCGTCCCGAAGGCCAGCTTGCGGTGCAGGAACCACGGATCCACCCAGGAAATACTGGCATCCTGCGTTTCAAAACCGACACGGGCGTTAATCGCGAAACGCTGGCCGCCGCCCACGAAAGAGGACCAGTCATACATGTCAAAATTGGACTGGGTGATGCCTGCGAACAGGTAAACGCTTTCAATAGAGGAAAATGCCACGCCGATATTCAGGGACCCCGTACGTTTTTCCGCCACCTCGATATTGATATCACGGTAGCCGGGCCGCGTGGATCCCACCTGGGCTACGTCCACCATGTCAAAATAGTTCAGGTTCTGGAGGCGCTTCTGGGCGGTATCCAAATCCACGGCGTTCATGGGGTCATTGGACTGGAGGGGAAGTTCCTGGCGGATGACGTAATCCTTCGTGCGGTTATTCCCGGTCAGGCGGATATTGCCTACGCGGTAGGGATTGCCTTCCGTCACATGGTACACGATGTTGATTTGTCCGTAACCTGTCTTGGGATCAACGCCCACTTCCTGAATGTCCGGACGCACGGAGGCGTCCGCATACCCCCGGGAACCGTAATAACGGCGGATCATCGTCACGTCGTCGGCCACTTTCTGGGCGGAATAGGTATCCCCGTTGTACATGCTCAGGCCGGGAATCAGTTCCTGGGCCGTAAACACCTTGGTGGGGCCGAAGGCAACCTGGTTGACCTTGTAGCGGCGCCCCTCGGTAAGGGTAATTCTCATCGTCAGCTTGTGCTCATTGCCTTTGCCGGCGTCAAAATATTCCACCTTGTCCAGCTTGACGCGCAGATAACCTTTATTACGGTAATAAGTCACCAATTCCGCCAGATCGTCCTCCACTTGTTCACGGTCAATGCGTCCGGATTTGGTAATCCAGGTCAGCCAGCCCTTCTCCTTGGTTTTCATCACCTGTCGGAGATCCTTGGCGCTGATGTGTTCATTGCCCACAAAGTCAATCTTGATAATATTGGCCTTCTTTCCTTCGTTAATGTCGAAGACCACATCCACAAAGCCGGGCCGTTCCGTTTTCTGGTAAAAATAGGAAACACGTACATCCGGATATCGGGCTTCCTGGTAATAAGTGCGCAGCTTGGCAATAGCGCTGCTCAGGGCCTTGTCGCTGAGAGCTTCCCCCCCCTTCAGCCCGCATTCCTCGGAGAGGTCCCTGTTGTCGAACGCGGTATTGCCGCGGAACCCCACGCCGCCCAGCAGATTCTGGGCCGCCATTTCAAACACCACCGCCACGCCGTCGCCGGAAGGCTCCACGGCTACTGTTGTATTGCCGCCTACCAGACCGCTTTCCAACAACCGTTCCAAGTCCTTGTTAACCACTTCCGGGGAATAACTGGTGCCCGGCTGCGTAGCCAGCAAATTTTTCAGACGGTCTTCGGACACGGTCTTGCCGGTGCTTCTGTACCGCACGGAAACGCTCTTCACAGGCCGCCCCTCATACGCCTGGTCACCGGGAAGAAGCCCCGTGCCCGGCCCCAGTTCCCGCATTACCTGTTCCGGAGTCATCACGGAACCATAGGCGCCTCTGTTAAGGGAAGTTTCATCCTGGGCCAAAACAGCCGAACACGCTATCAAGGGAAAGGAAACACACAAAAAAACGGGACGGATCATGAGCGCTGAACTTAATGCTTGGGATATAAAGGACTTTTCCTCTTGCATAGTCAAGACGTGATTCCGCGTAGAACACAGTTGCCCCGTATTTCTTACGCCGCGTGCGCATGCGCGCTCAGGAGGACAATTGTGTCATTCCCGTGCAATAGCTTGCACTCCAGATACCCTCTCATTAAAGTTGTCGCCGCTCGTGTTTTGACCGCTGCCGCCATCCCGGAGCTGAAACAGAACCACTTTCAATTAACACTGACCGTATTATTTATGGAAATCAACGTTGATATTCAACCGGACTGCACAGCCACGCTGAAAGCTTCCATCCCCGCAGAAACCACGGCTGCGCGCCGCGCCTCCATTGTAGATTCCTATGCCGCCAAAGCCAAGCTTCCCGGCTTCCGCCCCGGCAAAACACCCAAGTCCATCATTGAAAAGCGCTTCAAGAAAGAAATTGAAGAAGAACTGCTGGACACCCTTTTTGAAACGGCCTGCTCCACCGCTCTGGAAGAAAACCCCAAATTGAAAGTGCTCAACTTCGGAAAGCCGGAACAATCTCTGGATGACCAGGGCAACTACACCGCTACCAGCACGATGACCGTGGTTCCCGAATTTGAATTGCCGGAATACAAAGGCATCGAAGTCAAGGTTCCCTCTTCCGAAGTAACGGAAGCAGACGTAGAGGAAGCTCTGAACTCCCTGGCTGAACAAATCGCGGAATTCACCCCTGTGGACCGCGCTGCCAAAAAAGACGACGTAGCGATTATCGACTTCAAAACCACGTTGGACGGCAAGCCCGTAGCGGAAGCCGTAGGCAAACCCGTAGGCTTCCTGGAAGGCCGTGACGGCCAGTGGATGAAGGTGGAAGACGATCAATTTCTGCCCGGCTTCGCCTCTGCCCTGGAAGGCCTGAATGCCGGTGACAGCAAGGATATCACCGTCACGATTCCGGATACCTTCCCAATTACGGAGCTGCGCGGCAAGGAACTCGTATTCCATGCCACTGTGAAAGAAGTACGGGAAAAACAGCTTCCGGCCATGGATGACGCTTTTGCGGAAAAAGTTCTTCCCGGCAAAAACCTGGAAGAATTGAAAACTGCCCTGAAGGAAAACCTGGCCCAGCGCAAAGCCATGCAAATTGATGAAGCCAAGGCCGATCAGATCACGGAAAAGCTGGCGGACATGCTTGACTTCAACCTTCCGGAAGCTGTCGTAGAACGTGAAGTGTACGGCATCCTCCAGCAGAAAATGCAGCAGGCCATGTACAGCGGAAATGCCCCGGCAGACATGGATAAGTTTGTGGAGGAAGCCCGGGAAGAAGCCAAACAGGAGGCCAAGCGCAACCTCAAGGTCTTCTTCATGCTTCAGGAAGTGGCGCAGGTAGAAAAAATTGCCGTCACGGAAATGGAGCTTTACAACGAAGTGGCCCGCCAGGCCCGCCAGCAGAAAAAGAACCTCAAATCCTACATTCGCGAACTCCAGCGCGAAGGCCGTGTGCATGGCATCAGAATGAGCCTGCTGACAGCCAAGGTTCTGGACTTCCTGACAAAAGAGGCCAAAGTAACGGTAGACGAGCAGTAACCCCTCCTCTGCACAAAACACCTTACCAGGGGGAGTTGGCGCACACATGCCCGACTCCCCCGTTTTGCGTCCTGCGGACGGGTAACATACATTGAAAAAACAACATCCAATCTTCCATAAACATGTTTCAAGACCAATCTTCCAAATCAACCCCCGCAAACTCCTATTATGTGCCCATGGTGGTGGAGCAGGACGGCCGCGGCGAACGCGCCTTTGACATTTACTCCCGTCTCCTGAAAGACCGCGTTATCTTCATCGGCTCCGCTATTGACGACGATGTGGCGAATTCCGTCATTGCCCAGCTTCTGTTCCTTCAGATGGCTGACCCGAAAAAAGACATCCACGTCTACATCAACTCCCCCGGAGGATCCGTCACGGCGGGTCTCGCGATTTACGATACGATGCAATTCGTCTCTTGTGACGTAAATACATATTGCCTGGGCATAGCGGCCTCCATGGGTTCCGTCCTTCTGGCTGCAGGAACTCCCGGCAAACGCTTCTGTCTGCCGAACTCCCACGTTATGATTCACCAGGTTTCCGGAGGTGCCCAGGGAACCGCTTCAGATGTGGAACGCACCATCGGCTTCATGTTCAACCTCAAAAAACGCCTCAACGGCATTCTGGCCAAACATACCGGTAAGACGGAAAAGCAAATTGAAAAGGATGCTGACCGCGACAACTACATGACTGCTGAGGAAGCCGTGGCCTACGGCCTGGTTGATAAAATTCTGGCGCATCACTCTGATGACCAGGGCGACAAGAAAAAGACCAAGGCCTGACCCTTTCCCTCCGCCATTTCTCTCTCTCTACCTGAAAAACCATGTCCGGTTCCACCCCTCATCTTCCTGCCTGTTCCTGCTGCGGCAAGCCCGGGAACAAGGTGGACAAACTCATCCAGATTGCGGAAGACTTTTACATCTGCAACAATTGCGTTGAAATTTGCGTCAACATGATTGTGAAGGACACAGGCCTTCCGATGGCAACCCGTTTCATCCGCGGCATCCTGAACATGGAACCCTCCGCGTACGCCATGTGCCAGGCGGAAGCCCGCAAGGCGGCAGCCGCGGACATGCTCAGGGAAACGGCGGCCGGCCCGGCCTCCTACGAAGGCCCGCTGCCCACCCCGGAAGAAATGTGCGCCACGCTCAACCAGTATGTCATCGGGCAGGACTACGCCAAGAAAGTGCTTTCCGTAGCCGTGTACAACCACTACATGCGCCTGCGCCAAAGCGCCGTCATGCTGGAAGACAAGTCCCTGGACGATGTGGAAATTGAAAAATCCAACATCCTGCTGGCCGGCCCCACCGGTTCAGGGAAAACCCTGCTGGCGAAAACGCTGGCGAAAATGCTCAACGTCCCGTTCTGCATTGTGGACGCCACCACGCTGACGGAAGCCGGTTACGTAGGAGAAGATGTGGAAAACATCATCCTGCGCCTGCTTCAGGCTGCCAACTTTGATGTAGCGAAAGCGGAACAGGGCATCATCTATGTGGATGAAATCGACAAAATCGGACGCAAAACACAAAATGTCTCCGTTACGAGGGACGTCTCCGGGGAAGGCGTGCAGCAGGCTCTGCTGAAAATCATTGAAGGCACCATCTGCAATGTTCCTCCCACCGGAGGCCGCAAGCACCCGCAACAGGAATACATCCGCGTCAATACGGAAAAAATCCTCTTCATTGTGGGCGGCGCTTTCGTCGGCCTGGAAGACATCATCCGCAAACGCCTCGGCGCCACCCAGATGGGATTCGGAGCCATCACGGAACAACGCGACCGCAAGGAATATTCGGAAGAGGAAATACTGGCACAGGCCATGCCGGAAGACCTCTTCTCCTTCCGGAATTCGTGGGACGCCTGCCCATCTTCTGTCCGCTCTCCAAGCTGGATGAAAACCAGCTCGTCCGCCTTCTTACGGAACCCAAAAACGCCCTGGTCAAGCAATATTCCAAACTGCTCGCCATGTACGGCGCCAAACTGGACGTGCAGCCGGACGCCCTGAAAGCCATGGCCGCCGAAGCCATGAAACGCGGCACGGGAGCCCGCGCTCTGCGTTCCATCTTTGAAACCCTCATGCTGGACGTCATGTACAAAGTGCCCAGCATGAAGAATGCGGATACCGTTACCATTACCAGGGCAACGGTTACCGGCAACAAGCCGGCCCAAATCCACCAGGCCTCCTAACCTCCCCTCCCTGTTCTTCCTCCATGCCGGAATCCCTTACCGTTCTGGGAATAGAATCCTCCTGTGATGAAACGGCAGTCGCCATCCTGCGTTCTGCCGGAGAGGAAAAAGCTCCGGAAATACTCTCCTCCGTCATCTCCTCCCAAATTGCCATTCACCGCCAGCACGGCGGCGTAGTGCCGGAACTGGCTTCCCGCAACCATTCAGCGGATCTTCCCGGAATCATCCGGACCGCTTGCCGCGAAGCCGGAACAGTTCCTGCGGACATTGACGTCTTCGGCGCTACGGGAGGCCCCGGCCTGGTAGCTGCGCTTCTGGTAGGCAACAGCACGGCCAAGGCTCTGGCTTTGGCATCGGGCAGGCCCTTCGTCTCCGTCAATCATCTGGAAGGCCATCTGCTTTCCCCCTTCCTCAAACGCCCCGGCGGTCCCGTTCCCCATCTGGGCATGGTCGTTTCCGGAGGTCACACCCTTTTTGTGGATGTGCGCGGCGTAGGGAACTACCGCCTGCTGGGCCGCTCTCTGGACGACGCAGCAGGGGAAGCCTTTGACAAGGTAGGCAAAATGCTAGGCCTTCCCTATCCCGGAGGGCCGGAAATCGACCGCTTGGCGGCGGAAGGCGACCCGGAAGCCTTTTCTTTCCCCCGGGCCCTGATGAAGGAGCATACAGCCAACGTATCTTTCTCCGGCCTGAAAACGGCCGTTCTCTATACACTGCCCAAAATTACGAAAAACGGCGATCCTCACGGCCTGACCCGGCAAACTCTGCGCGACCTCTGCGCTTCTTTCCAGCGGGCCGTGACGGACGTCCTGATTCACAAGGCGCTGAAAGCTTTGCGCGCCTCCGGTCACCGCACCCTTTCCATCTCCGGGGGCGTCTCCTGCAACAGAGAGTTGCGTTCCCGCCTGAAAACCGCCTGTGACCGTGAAAAAGTGGAACTGGTTCTCCCGGACTTCGACCTGACGACGGATAATGCCGCCATGATCGCTTATGTCACCTGTCTCAAAGCCCGCAGGGGACTGTTCCACTCTCTGGATGAAGACGTTGACCCCAATCTTAAATTGACGGAGGATTTAAACAGATCCAAACATTCAACACATTCCTGATAAATATATTATACATGAATCCCCTGTATTTGCGGCATAAAGCTGAAAAAATGTTCATGTTTTCATTGACATCCCGCATCTAAAAACGTAACATAGCGTCCGCTTTTCGTCAGGCAACACGGGAGGATGCTATTTATCCGCTAGAACCGCAGGTTTGGGCGGATTTACGACTTCTCTAGGAGCAGCGAAAGGCGGAAGAAGTCTATGCTTCTGTAGCTCAGGGGTAGAGCGCATCCTTGGTAAGGATGAGGTCGCGGGTTCAATTCCCGCCAGAAGCTCCATCTTCAAGCTAGACCCATAGCAGCCCAAACCTAAACATAATATTATGGCTAAAGAGCAATTCCAGCGCAACAAGCCCCACGTGAACGTGGGCACCATCGGTCACGTTGACCACGGCAAAACCTCCCTTACCGCCGCCATTACTTCAGTGCTCGCTAAGAAGGGTTTCGCCGAAGCACGCGGCTATGACCAGATTGACGCCGCCCCCGAAGAACGCGAACGCGGCATCACCATCTCCACGGCTCACGTTGAATACGAAACGGAAAACCGTCACTATGCCCACGTTGACTGCCCCGGACACGCCGACTATGTGAAAAACATGATCACCGGCGCTGCCCAGATGGACGGCGCCATCCTTGTGGTTGCCGCCTCCGACGGCCCGATGCCGCAGACCCGCGAACACATCCTCCTTGCCCGCCAGGTGGGCGTTCCCGCCATTGTCGTTTACATGAACAAGTGCGACCTGGTTGACGATCCCGACCTGCTTGAACTCGTGGAAATGGAAATCCGCGAACTTCTCAACGAATACGAATTCCCGGGCGACGACACCCCCATTATTAAGGGTTCCGCCGTTAAGGCTCTGGAAGGCGACGCCGCTGCCGAAGAATCCATCATGGAACTTATGGCCGCTGTTGACTCCTACATCCCGCAGCCCGAACGTCCTGTAGACCAGCCCTTCCTCATGCCTGTGGAAGACGTATTCTCCATCTCCGGCCGCGGCACCGTGGCTACCGGCCGTATCGAACGCGGCGTCATCAAGAAGATGGAAGAAGTGGAAATCATCGGCATCAAGGACACCCAGAAAACCGCCGTTACGGACATCGAAATGTTCCGTAAGTTGCTTGACGAA
>OHYB01001026.1_pt1 | contig 11400 bp, 7 predicted proteins | sample 1580181 | NCBI WGS metagenome assembly OHYB01 (sample SAMEA3882510, study PRJEB24775) | human gut metagenome | biome: human-associated habitat; feature: intestine environment; material: feces | place: Netherlands | collected 2009/2010
GCCTTGATCTGGCTGGCTTCCAGCACCAGCGCCTCGAACTCGCTCTGGCAGACGATAACGTCAAAGGCGTAGGCGTGGGCGATCATCTGGCTGACCTTGTTGTCGTGGGGCACGCCCTCGCGGAAATACTGGCTCACCCGGATGCGCAAGCGCTTGGCTTTGCCGATATAAATGATGGTATCGCTTTTGTCCCGGATGATATACACACCGGGCAAAAGCGGCAGCATACAGGCTTTCTGATACAGTTCTGCTTTGGTCATGGCAGCTCCTTGGTAAAACAAAAAGCGGCAGGAAAAACATCCCGCCGCCTCAAAAATCAAAGGCTCGAATTACTCTGCAAAGCCAGACTCGACCAGCTTGATCAGGCCATCAACAGCAGCCTGCTCGTCTGCGCCGTCAGCGATGATGCGGATGGTGGTGCCGCCCACGATGCCCAGAGACAGAACGCCCAGCAGGCTCTTAGCGTTCACGCGGCGCTCTTCCTTCTCGACCCAGATGGAAGACTTGAACTCGTTAGCCTTCTGGATGAAGAAGGTAGCCGGACGAGCGTGCAGACCAACCTGATTTTCAACGGTAACTTCTTTGACGTACATAGTAAAACGCTCCTATCTATTATCGTTCTCGGGAATTCGATTTGTTTCTTGCCTGTTGCGTTGTACCTATTTTAGCGCAAGCCGAAACCAATGTACAGCCCCAGAACGCATTTTTGGCGGTTTTCCCAATGATGAGGGGGGTCTTTTTCACCTTTTATACAAAGACAACAAAATTATTCCCCCAGTGTTGGCCGGGTAATACAAAAGTTTTCAACATTTTTTCGACCTTCGACGGTTTCCCGGCCCGTTCGACCCTGTTTTCAGCCCTGATACCGCATTTCCAGCACCTGACTGGGGCGCACCACCAGCGGGTCTTTGGCCGGGTCGAATTTCTCCTTTGCGCCCACTACCTGCCAGCCCATGCGGCGGTAAAGAGCCAGTGCCCGGGTGTTGGTGTTCAGCACCGTAAGCACCGGGTGCTCATGCTCCGGCAGCTTCTTCCGGGCGAAGTCCAGCATCTTCTGGCCGATGCCCCTGCCCCGGGCGCTCTCCGTCACAAAAAGGTGCTCCACCTGCCCGGTCTTATGGTGTACGCTGACCGTGGCATCCGGCACATCCTTGGTATAGTGGAGGTAGCAGACCCAGCCTTCCTGCTTTTCCTGCTGCAGCTGGGGCAGGAACATCTCCGGGGTCAGGGCATCCAGCGCTTCCTGGCCGGTATGCAGGCCGTTGATCTCTACCTCATCGCGCAGCTCGTCCACCAAACGCACCGCGCAGCTGGGGCCGACATCGGCCAGAATCAGCTGCTCTTCCAAATCATTATACAGGTCATCATCAATAACAGAGCTGGTCAAGGTGTTGACGATGTTCTGGAAAAAGTCCGTTCTGGTTTTTTCCAGGCCATCGCTCATTTTCTTCTTTTTCTTAAAAATATCGAAGAATCCCATGGCGGTTCCTCCTTTGAATTAACTGATCAGATCAGCGGAAACATTTTCAAGGTCAAGGCGCAGGATCTTGGAAACACCATCCTCCTGCATGGTCACGCCGTACAGCACATCAGCTGCTTCCATGGTGCCGCGGCGGTGGGTGATAACAATGAACTGGGTGCGTTCGGTCATGCGGCGCAGATACTGCGCATAGCGCGTAACGTTCACATCGTCCAGTGCAGCTTCAATTTCGTCCAGGATGCAGAACGGGGACGGGTTGACGGCCAGAATGGCAAAATAAATGCTGATGGCCACCAGCGCCTGTTCGCCGCCGGACAGAGCCGACAGATTTTTGATGACCTTGCCGGGGGGCGAAACCTGAATTTCAATGCCGGAGTTCAACACATCGTTCTCATCCGAAAGATAGAGCCTCGCCGAACCGCCGCCGAACAGCTCGCGGAAGATCGCACCGAAGTTGCGGTTGATCTCCTTAAAGCTGGCGGTGAACATCTCCTGCATTTCGCTGCACAGCTCGGCAATCATTCGGTTCAGCTCCGCGCGGGATTTCTCCACATCGGTGACCTGTGCTTTCATGAAGTCGTACCGTTCTTTAACTTCCTTGTACTCTTCGATCGCGCCCACATTCACGTTGCCCAGCGCGCGGATCTTGCCGCGCACTTCGGCCACCTGGCGGCGCAGGTCTGCCACATTGGCAAAGGGTACACAGAGCTTTTCCGCCTCGGCTTCAGTCAGCTGGTATTCCTCCCACAGCTTGGATGCCGTGGTGTTCAGCTCAGTTTCCGCCGCGGTCTTGCGCTCGGCCAGGCGGGCCATCTCGCCGCTCATCCGCTCGCGCTCATCGGTCAGGGTGCGGTTTTCCTGGGTCAGGCGGGTCACAGCGGCTTCCTTTTCCATGCGCTCGGCATTAGCCTTGCGGATGGTTTCCTCTGCCGCGGTGATCTTCTGTTTGTTTTCTTCGCTGGCTCGCTTGATTTCATTGGCGCGCAGCTCATTGGCGGCAATGCGCTCTTTGGCGGCGGCCACATTGGCCTGCAGTTCCCGCACGCGGGCTTCGGCTTCGCCGCTGCGGCCTTTCAGGGTTTCCAGCGCTGCTTCGTGCAGGCTCAGGTCCTTCTCGGTGCGCAGCTTCTGCATTCGGTTATCCGAAAGTTTCTGCGATGCTTCCTCCCGCTGGCGGGTCACATCGCTGGTGGAAGCGCCCAGGCTTTCCAGCTCTTTGCGGTGCGTTTCAATCTCGGCTTCCGCCTGTTTGCGGGCGTTTTCTGCCTGGGCGGCGGCCGCAGTGTTCTCCCGCAGCTGCTGTTCCAGCGCGGCGATCTCCTGCCCGCGGTGGGCGGCAGCATTCTTGCCCTCTTCCAGCGCGGTGTTCAGCTGATCCAGCTCCATCTCGGCTTTCAGGCGGGCCGCAGCGGCGGTCATGCCCTCGCTCTCGGCACCGGCCAGCTGGGCGGTCAGGTTATCCACCTCCGCTTTGCGGGCGGCGGCTTCCTTTTCGGCTGCTGCGCGGCGCTCGTCCAGTTTCAGCACCTTGGCACGCAGTTCGTCCAGTTCCTGCTTGCGGCTGAACACACCCACGCTGCGCGCGGTGGAACCGCCGGTAAAGGAACCGCCTGCGTTGATGACCTGGCCGTCCATTGTGACAATGCGGTTGCGGTAGCCAAGATTTTTGGCCACCACCGACGCTTCGCCCAGATCCTCCACCACAATAATGCGGCCCAGCAGGTTATCAATAATATGCTGGTACTGGGGGGCGGTCTCCACCAGGTCGGCGGCCACCTCCGCCGTGCCGGTCAGGCGGCCATTGAATCGGCTGCCCTGCACGGTATCCAGCGGCAGGAAGGTTGCGCGTCCGGCGCGTTCTTCCTTCAAAAAGGTGATAGCCGCGCGGGCGCAGCCCTGGTCCTGCACCACAATGTTCTGCAGCGCAAAGCCAAGTGCCGTTTCAATCGCGATTTCGTACCCCTTGCGCACGCTCAGGATACCGGCCACCGGGCCGATGATGCCCCGCAGCCGCCCACCGCCCGCGGCGCGCATGACGGCTTTTACGCTCTGCTGATAGCCGTCCATGTTGCGCTCCAGATCCTCCAGAATGCGGATGCGCTGGGCGGTGTTGTTTTTATCCGCTGCGGCCTTCTGCAAAGCTTCAGCGGCTTCCGCCTGCTGGCGGCGGCGGCTTTCCAGCTTGAGCTTTAAGCCGGAGCGGATGTTATCGTTGCGGGTCACGGCTTCCTCGCACTCTTTCAGGTGCTCGGCAGCAGCGTCCCGTTCCTCGGTCAGTTTTTGTGCCACATCACCCGCGGCGGCTTCCTGGTTTTTCAGGCCGTTCAGCTGGGCGCGGGCCGCTTCCACGGCGGATTGCAGCCCCGCACCCCGCACCTGCAGGGCAGTGGCATTCTGCTGCATGCGGGCCATGGCGGCGCTCACGATCTCCCGCCGCTCACCGCTTTGCAGCGCCTGCTGTTCCAGCGTGTTCAGCTGCTGGCGCAGCTTGTCCGCCTCGGCATCCAGATTTTGCAGCACGGTTTGCAGCTGGGTGATTTCCGCTTTGTGCTCGTCCGCTTCCTGCGCAATCCCCTTTGCACCTTCCCCGGCGCGGGTCAGCTCATCGCTGGCGCTGCGGATCTGCTCGTTCGCGTGTTCGGTTTCGTTCTGCAAAACTGCCAGCTGGCTTTCGCTCCCGGCGTTCTGCTCGGTAATGGTGCGGATCTCAGCGTTCGCTTCCTCCACCTGTAGCATCAGCTGCTGGGCTTCGGCGCGCAGGGCTTCGGTGCGGGTGTCAAATTCATCCAGCTGGCGGGAAATGCGTGCATAGTCGCTTTCCGCCGCCTCATACTTGCGCTGCTGGTCCCGCACCGTATCCTGTGCGCGGCGGATTGAATCCACCCACAGGGTAATTTCCAGCCCCTTGCGAGTCTCGGAATATGCCAGGAACTGCTCCGCCTTTTCGCTGTCGCGTTTCAGGGGTCCAACCCGCTTTTCCAGCTCCCCCAGAATATCCCGCAGGCGTTCCAGATTGCCCTCCGCCGCGGCCAGGCGGCGTTCGGCTTCATTTTTGCGGTAGCGGTATTTGGCAATGCCAGATGCTTCCTCAAAAATCTCGCGCCGCTCGGTAGATTTTGCACCAACGATCTCCGCAATGCGCCCCTGACCCACAATGGCGTAGCCATCGCGCCCAAGGCCGGTATCCAGCAGCAGCTCGTACACATCTTTTAAGCGCACGCTCTGGCCGTTGATGGTATACTCGCTCTCCCCGCTGCGGTAATAGCGGCGGCCAATGGTTACTTCGTCCGCGTCCATTTCCAGCCCATGATCGGAGTTATCAATGGTCAGTGATACCGCCGCATAGCCCATTGCGCCGCGGGTCTGGGTGCCGCCAAAAATAACGTCCTCCATCTTGCCCGCACCGCGCAGCTGTTTGGAGCTGGTTTCGCCCAGAACCCACCGGATGGAATCCGAAATGTTGCTTTTGCCGGAGCCGTTCGGCCCCACAACACCGGTAATGCCTTCGCCAATGGTGATCCGCGTTTTATCCGGGAAGGACTTGAAGCCCTGTATCTCAAGTTCTTTTAAGCGCATAGATGCCCCTTTTTATGCCTGCTGTTCCAGCTTGGTCAGCGCCGCTTTGGCAGCCTGCTGTTCCGCAGCCTTTTTGCTGCGGCCTTCGCCCACAGCCAGCGCCTTGCCGTTCAGCGCCACAGTAACCTGGAACCGCTTATCATGCGCCGGGCCGGATTCCCCTGTCACAGTGTAGGTCAGGCGGTCGTCCGGGTGTTTCTGCACCACTTCCTGCAGGGCGGTCTTGTGGTCATCCTCGGCGGTTTTGCCCTCCGTGATGAACGGCAGGATAAAGTTGCGGGCGGTCTCAATGCCGCCGTCCAGGAACAAAGCGGCAATGGTGGCTTCAAACGCATCCGAAACCACGCTGGGGCGGCAGCGCCCGCCGCCCAGCTCCTCGCCGCGGCCCAGCCGCAGGTAAGAGCCCAGGTCGATCTCCTGCGCAAACTGGAACAGCGCGTCCTCGCTGACCAGCGAAGCACGCATGCGGGACAGTTCGCCCTCCGGGCGGGTGGAATGGTGGAACAGATAGTTTGCCACCACAACGGACAGCACACTGTCGCCCAAAAATTCCAGCCGCTCGTTATACAGCGTAGGGGTTTTGCTCTCGTTGGCGTAAGAGCTGTGGGTCAGTGCCGTGATGAGCAGTTCTTTATTCTTAAAATGGTAATGCAGCTTTTCTTCCAATTCCTCAGGGGTACGCGTGGTCATAAGATTGCCTTACCTTTCGTTCTCTCTGTTTTGCGATTGTATATCGGGATATTTTGCAGGCCGGGCGGGCAATGCCCGCCCCTGCAATGGGCTTTGGTTTTGCGGCTATCCCGTAGGGGCGCACATTGTGCGCCCGCTGCCTATATTTTGGTACCGGCCATTTCCAATGGGCGGGCATAGCATTTCAATTTTCGCACGATATGCCGTTTTATTCCGCGTCTGTCTTTTCTGCTGCGGCCTTGGCGGCTACTTCGGCCAGGGCGCTCTGCATGGTGCCGCACAGGTCATTGGCAACGCACAGCTTTGCCTGGCGGATGGCGTTCTTGATGCCCTTGGCCTTGCTGGAACCGTGTGCCTTGATGACCGGCTTTGCCGCGCCCAGCAGCGGTGCGCCGCCGATCTCCTCAGAGTCCATCATGTGCTTCAGATTGCGCAGCCCGCCTTTTACGCCAAGGTAGCACAGCTTGGTCACAATGCTCTGCATAAAGATGTCTTTCAGCATGCCCAGCAAAGTACCTGCCACACCCTCGGTCAGCTTCAGCACCACATTGCCCACAAAGCCGTCGCAGACGATAACGTCCACCTCACCAGCCATAATATCACGCGGCTCAATGTTGCCCACAAAGCGGATGGCCGGGTTTGCTTTCAGCAGGCCGTGGGCTTCGCGGTACATCGGGGTGCCCTTGGTGTCCTCGGCGCCGTTGTTCACCAGCGCGACGGCGGGGTCCTTGCGACCCATGACCTTATTCATGTACACGCTGCCCATGGTGCCAAAGGCATTCAGCATCTCGGCACGGCATTCGGCGTTTGCGCCGCAGTCCAGCAGCAAAAACGGCTGCTTTTTGCCCGGCATGCAGGTAGCCAGCGCCGGGCGCTTGACCCCCTTGACGGTGCGCACGATCAAACTGGTGCCCACATGCAGCGCGCCGGTGGAACCGGCGGAAACAAAGGCATCCGCCTCGCCGTTTTTCAGCATCGTCAGGCCTTTGACCAGGCTGGAATCCGTTTTGTGGCGCACGGCCTTGACCGGGTCATCGTGCATATCCACATCCTCGGTGCAGTGAATCAGCTCAAAGGGGGTCAGGTCCACGCCAAGCTCCTGGGCAGCGGCCTTGATCTTGGCTTCATCACCCAGCAGGGCCAGGGTCATGCCATCACCAAACTCTTTTACCGCATCGGCTGCGCCCTGTACGGTCGATTTCGGGGCGTTATCGCCACCCATTGCGTCCAGTAAAATTTTCATAATCCACCTCAGTGTTCCGCTTCGGCTGCCCATGCCCGCATAGCGGCCTGTGCAGCATCAGAAAGTGCCATATACCGTTCGCGCTTATCCCGGATGGTGTCAATCTCCTCGGTGCGCGGCAGAATGCCCATGTTGGCACCCATGGGCTGGAAGTCCTTGTTGGGGGTGGTGATATAATCGATCAGTGCGCCACACATCGTTGTGGTCGGCGGGGGCGGCAGCTCTCTGCCCTGCAAACGGGCGTACAAATTGCGCGCTGCCAGCAGGCCGGAAGCCGCGCTTTCCATATAGCCCTCAAAGCCGGTGATCTGCCCGGCAAAAAACACGTTGGGGTGCTCTTTCAGGTAGAGCCCCTTGGTCAGCACCGCCGGGCTTTCCAAAAAGGTATTGCGGTGCATCACGCCATAGCGGATGAACTCTGCATGTTCCAGGCCAGGAATCATCGAAAAAACGCGCTTCTGCTCGCCCCATTTCAAATTGGTCTGGAAACCAACGATATTGTACAGCGTGCGGGCGGTGTTTTCGGCGCGCAGCTGTACGTTGGCCCAGGGGCGGTGGCCGGTGCGCGGGTCCCGCAGGCCCACCGGGCGCAGCGGGCCATAGCGCATGGTATCCGCCCCGCGGCCCGCCATCACCTCAATAGGCATACAGCCTTCGTACACCGTCAGCTCCCCATCAAAGTCATGCAGAGGGGCACGCTCCGCGTTCAACAATTCGTTATAAAATGCTTCATATTCCAATTTGTTGAATGGGCAGTTCAGGTAATCGGCTTCACCGCGCCCGTAGCGGGACGCCGCAAAGATCTTTTCCATATCCAGGCTTTCGGCGCTCACAATGGGAGCCACGGCGTCAAAAAAGCTCAGCCGGTGGCTGCCGGTCAGCGCGGCAATCTGCTCCGCCAGCACACCCTCGGTCAGCGGGCCGGAAGCCACCAGCACCGGAACGCTTTCGTCCAGCGCGGTCACTTCCTCGCGGTGAACGGTAATGCCCGAGTTCTTTTCCACCATTTCCGTCACGGCGGTGGAAAACACATCACGGTCCACCGCCAGTGCACCGCCAGCCGCCACGCGGGCGGTCTCGGCAGCATTCAGCAGGTGGGACCCCATCATGCGCATTTCAATTTTCAGCAGGCCGGAAGCCGAATCCGGCCGTTCCGCCTTGAGGGAGTTGGAGCAGATCAGCTCCGCAAAGCCTGCACTTTTGTGCGCTGGCGAAAACTTGACCGGCTTTTGCTCGTACAGGTCCACCTGCACGCCGTGGTCCGCCAGCCAGAGGGCGGCTTCACACCCGGCCAGCCCGGCACCGATGATTTTAATTTGCATGCGTTATTTCTCCGCGTTTGTCTTTTCGATATTCTTCACAAACCCGCAGCCCTCTTTGGCGCAGTACAGCTGGCCGCGGCGCTTGAACAGCGTTTTGCCGCAGTGGGGGCAGGTTTCCGGCACGGGTTCATCCCATGTCATAAAGTTGCAGGTGGGGTAGTTGCTGCAGCCGTAATACACGCGGCCCTTGGCGCTTTTGCGCAGCAGCATATGGCCGCCGCACAGCGGGCACAGGCCGCCGGTATCCTTTACAATGGGGTGGGCGTTGCGGCACTCCGGAAAGCCGGAACACGCCACAAACTTACCGTACCGCCCGCTTTTGATCACCATGGGGCGGCCGCATTTTTCGCAGATCTCGTCGGTGGGGATATCCTCCACTTTGATCTTTTTGCCCTCCATGTTCTTTTCGGCGGCTTCCAGGCTTTTTTCAAAGCCCTGGTAGAAATCGTCCACTGTTTTGACCCAGTCCGCCTTACCGGCTTCCACAACGTCCAGCTTTTTCTCCATATCGGCACTGAATGTCGGGTCCACGATATCGGGGAACTGTTCCAGCATGACCTGGTTCACCGCGCGGCCCAGCGGGGTGGTTTTAAGCTTTTTCTGCTCCTTTTCCACATAGCCGCGGTCCACAATGGTGGTAATGATCGGCGCATAGGTGGAAGGGCGGCCAATACCGTTTTCTTCCAGCGCATGGATCAGCGTTGCTTCAGTATAGTACGGCGGCGGCTGGGTGAATTTCTGCTCCGCCGAAAGCTTGTTCAGTTTCAGGTCCTGGCTCACTTCCAGCGGGGGCAGGGCGGTTTCTTTCTTCTGCTTATCGTCAGTGGCTTCCTCATACAAAGCGGTAAAGCCGTCAAACGTTACATGGAAACCCGATGCGCGGAAGATATAATCCCCCGCCGTGATGTTGGCCGAAACGGTATCCATCAGGCAGTCTGCCATCTGGGATGCCATAAAGCGGCTCCAGATCAGGCGGTACAGCTTGGCTTCATCGCCGGAGATGCTGCCCTCCACCTGGTCCGGCGTCAGTTCCGGCATTGAGGGGCGGATGGCTTCGTGGGCATCCTGCGCCGCTGTGGCGGAGCGGGATTTCCAGACGCGCTTTTTGTTGCAGACGTAATTTTCGCCCCAGGTCTTGCCGATAAAGGTCTTAGCGGCTGCGGCGGCTTCGTCCGCAATGCGCAGACTGTCGGTACGCATATAGGTGATCAGACCGATCTGGCCATAGCCGTGCACCTCCATACCTTCATACAGGCGCTGGGCGGCACGCATGGTGCGGGTGGCCGAAAACCCCAGTGCGCGGCTGGCATCCTGCTGCAGGGTGGAGGTGATGAACGGTGGCTGCGGCTGGCGGCGGCGCTGGCCCTTATCCACACGGGTCACGGTGTAGGGTTTGCCGTCCAACGCGGCCAGAATGGCATCCGCCTGTTTTTTATTTTTCACCACCAGCTTGGTGCCGTCCGCCTGGGCTGTCAGCCGTGCGTTGAACGCACAGCCGCTCTGGCGGGGCTTCAGGTTGGCGTCAATGTTCCAGTATTCTTCGGGCTTAAAGTTTTCAATTTCGATCTCGCGGTCGCGGATAATGCGCACCGCCACGCTCTGCACGCGGCCAGCCGAAAGCCCGCGGCGCACCTTATGCCACAAAAACGGGCTGAGCTTATAACCCACCAGGCGATCCAGCGCGCGCCGGGCCTGCTGGGCGTTGAACAGATCCATATCAATGGTGCGCGGGTGGGCCATCCCCTCCTGCACGCCCTTTTTGGTGATCTCGTCAAAGGTCACGCGGTTGGGGGCGGTGGGGTCCAGCCCCAGCACATTGGCCAGATGCCAGCTGATTGCCTCGCCTTCACGGTCCGGGTCGGTTGCCAGATAGACGGTCTGTGCTTTTTTCGCTTCGGCTTTCAGGTCCTTGACCAGCGCAGTCTTGCCTTTGATGGTAATATACTTTGGGGTATAGCCATGTTCCACATCAATGCCCAGCGTGCTGGCGGGCAGGTCCCGGATATGGCCCATGCTGGCCGTTACAGTATAGCCGCGGCCCAAGTATTTGCCAATGGTCTTTGCCTTGGCCGGGGATTCCACGATCACCAGCTTGGTGCCGGGCTTTGCTTCGGTCTTTTTGGTGGTGCGCTTTGCGGCAGGTTTTTCGGCTGCGGTTTCGCCGTCCTCTGCCTTAGCTGCCTTGGTTTTGGTCGTTGTCTTTTTCGTGGTTGCTTTTTTTGCTGCCGGTTTTTTCGCTGCAGTCTTTTTTGCGGCAGTTTTTTTTGCCGGGGTTTCTTCCGGCTGCGCTGCCTGCTGGGCAGTCAGCTCCAGTTCAGTTTGCTTTGCCATATCTGTTTCTCCCAAATTGGCGTATAAGTTCTATCTTAATCGGATACTTTCCGTAATGTCACCATATATGCGGGCCATATCCGCCCGCTGCGGCTGGGGCCGCTTGCCCTTATGCCGCGGTATACCGGCCCCCGCCGTTATCCACGGCAGCGCCGGCAAATTCCAGCTCCATGAGCGCCGCCAGAACAGCCTGCACGGCAAGCCCCGTTGCGGCGGCCAAGTCATCTGCCGTCTGCGCTTTAGGGCCCAGTTCTGCCAGCACAGTGCGGGCGTTGGGGGTCAGCTCATCCAGCATAACCCCCTCCTGCACCAGCTCGGTGCCGCCGGGTGCAATGTGCAGGGTATCCAGCACATCATCCGCCGTGCACAGGGCGCGGGCGCGGCCGGTGCGCAGCAGCTCATTGGTGCCCTCGCTGGTGGGGCTGTAAATGCTGCCGGGTACCGCAAACACCGGCCTGCCGTACTCTTCGGCATGGCTCACCGTGTTCAGCGTTCCGCTGCGGGTGCGGGCTTCCGCCACGCAGAGGGCCTCGCTCAAACCGGCAATCAGCCGGTTGCGGGCCAAAAAGGTCCCTGTCATTTTGCCCGTATAATCCGGCGGGTATTCGCTCAGCACGGCACCTCCCAGAGCTTCCAGCTCCGCGCGCAGGGCACCGGCCCGCTCGTTCAGGGTCAGAATGTCCGCTTCCACGGCGGCATACTTCTTTTTGCCCACCGTCAGGCAGCCCACCATGTTGCCCAGTGCCACACCGGCGGCA
>OHYB01001037.1_pt1 | contig 11328 bp, 10 predicted proteins | sample 1580181 | NCBI WGS metagenome assembly OHYB01 (sample SAMEA3882510, study PRJEB24775) | human gut metagenome | biome: human-associated habitat; feature: intestine environment; material: feces | place: Netherlands | collected 2009/2010
CAAGTCCCATTTCCTGCATTCTTTTTTATTTTATCCAAAATCAAAAAAACAGAAGTGACTGGCCAATCAGCACTTCTGTTTTTTTATTTATATTTCAGATCATAATCTTTTTCTTCCATATAAGACAGGGCTCTCCATTAAACGGAAAGCCCTGTCTTATATATCTTCTGCTTTTTATTCTTTTTTCAGCTCAGATGCTTCTGCTTCTACTGTTTCAGAAATTTTCTCCTCTGCTTCTATTATTTCTGCTTCAGCCACATCTTCTGCAGCGGCTTCTTCCACTGTCTCTTCGTCTGTTTCTTTATCCACAGCATCTTCTGTTCCATCTGCCGGCGCACAGTTCTCAGTGTCATCTGTCACCTCTGCCTCAGCTGCATTCTCAAGCTCCTCATCTGCGACTTCAATCACTTCTGAATTCTTCTCCTCGATCTCCGGCTCCGGGGTCGGACATGCCGCACCACAGTACGGGCAGAAGCTTGCCTCACGCATCACGGCCTTATGGCAAGCCAGACAGAATTTTTCTCCCTTACTGGCCGCAATAGCATCTCTGTAGTGATCGGCTTCCAGTATATGCTGGCTGATTTCCTCACAAATAGCACCTACTTCTCCGTCAACAGCTTCACCACGCTCATAACGTGCATAGATCATTCTTCCGATATCCATCATCAGCTTCTCTGTCATACGCTCCTGTGCAGAAAGCTTGTTGCGAATCTTCTGGATCTCATAAAGATTCTCAGCCTTTGTGCTGAATCCTTTCGCCTTACGTGTCAGTGTATTTCCCAAATCATCCCAGAAACTTTTTGCCATAATTGCCACGCTCCTTTTCTATATGCTTTATAACAGAAACAAAAATTCTCTTATCCTTCCAGTGCCGGAACTTCCTGGCCTCTCATCAGGATCTTAGGACCGCCGTTCCCCTGGATATATCCTTCTGTGATCACAACCTCACCGATATTGACATCCTTCGGGATCTCATACATGATATCCAGCATATACTCCTCAAGGATAGCCCGGAGTGCTCTGGCTCCTGTATGACGCTCCATTGCCTTACGTGCAATGGCATGCAGTGCACCATCCTCGAATTCCAGTTTCACCTCGTCAAGTGCCAGAAGTTTCTGATACTGTTTCAGGATCGCATTCTTAGGCTCTTTGAGAATTTTTACAAGCATATCCTCAGTAAGTCCGTTCAGTGTAAAGATAATCGGAAGTCGGCCGATAAACTCCGGGATCATTCCGAAAGCGCGGAGATCATCTACTGTTACCTTCTCCAGCACATGAGGATCATTATCGTATTTATCCTTCAGATCAGCATAAAATCCGATAGATGCCTGCTTGTTCAGTCTCTCCTTGATGATATTCTCAAGATCCGGGAACGCTCCTCCGCAGATAAACAGAATATTTCTTGTATTGACTGTCACCATAGGTACCATAGCATTCTTGCTGGTTGCACCTACCGGAACCTCAACTTCGCTTCCCTCCAGAAGTTTCAGAAGTCCCTGCTGAACAGCCTCTCCACTTACATCTCTCTGGTTGGTGTTCTTCTTCTTGGCGATCTTGTCGATCTCATCGATGTAGATGATGCCGTGCTCAGCGCGCTCGATATCATAGTCTGCTGCCTGAATGAGGCGGAGCAGAATGTTTTCTACGTCCTCGCCGACATAACCTGCCTCGGTGAGCGCCGTTGCGTCTGCAATTGCAAACGGAACGTTGATCAGTTTGGCCAGTGTCTGTGCCAGATACGTTTTTCCGGAACCGGTCGGTCCGAGCATCAGAATGTTGCTCTTCTGCAGTTCGATGTCGGAGGATGCACCGGAAAGCACTCGTTTGTAATGGTTGTAAACAGCAACGGAGAGCACTTTTTTCGCCTCATCCTGTCCGATTACGTAGTCATCCAGAAATGCTTTGATTTCCTTTGGTTTGATCAGGTTGATCTCGTCGGTATTCTGCTCGCCGTACAGATCCTCAAACTCTTCCTGAATGATCTCCGAGCAGATTGCCACGCAGTCATCACAGATGTATGCCCCGTCCGGGCCTGCGATCAGCTTGCGTACCTGGTCTTCTGTCTTTCCGCAGAAAGAGCAGCGGATCTTGGTATCATTCCCTTTTATAGCCATCGTTTTCTTCCTTTCAACATATTACAACTAAACCTTATCGCCGGATAAGGCAAAAGGTGCCACAAAAGCCTCATTGCCGGAACTACGCTTTTGGACACCTTTCCTCTCTTATCGGTTCGTAATTACATTATCAATCAGACCGTATGCTTTTGCTTCCTCTGCGGACATGTAGTTGTCACGCTCGGTATCGATCTCAATCTGTTCCAGCGGTTTTCCTGTATTTGCCGCCAGAATTTCATTTAATTTCCGTTTGGTTTTCAGAATCTGTTCTGCAACGATTTTGATCTCGGTTGCCTGACCCTGTGCACCGCCGGATGGCTGATGAATCATGATTTCAGAGTTTGGCAGAGCCATTCTCTTTCCTTTGGTACCGCCGGCAAGAAGGAATGCTCCCATGCTGGCAGCCATACCGATACAGATCGTGGATACATCACATTTGATGTACTGCATCGTATCGTAGATAGCAAGTCCTGCGCTTACAGAACCTCCCGGACTGTTGATATACATGTGGATATCTTTTCCCGGATCTTCAGACTCCAGGAACAGAAGCTGTGCAACGATCAGGTTTGCCGATACGTCAGTGACTTCCTCTCCCAGAAAAATAATACGGTCGTTCAGCAGTCTTGAATAAATATCGTAACTTCTCTCTCCCCTGCTTGTCTGCTCGATGACATAAGGTACAAAACTCATTCAATTGCCTCTCTTTCCGAGGTCTTACGCCTCTTTTGCGCTGTCGGCCATGAGAGTTACTGCTTCCTGAACAGCGAGATCTTTCTTCATCTGCTCTTTCTCATATTCGCCAACGAGCTCTTTGAATTTATCCAGCTCCATTTTGTACATTTCAGCCATTTTAGCCAGCTCTTCGTCCAGCTTCTCATCGCTGATCTGGATGTTTTCTGCTTCTGCAACTTTCTCAAGTACCAGTCTGCTCTCGATTCTCTTAACAGCCTGCGGTTTCATCTGCTCTTTTAAGGAATCAACGGTAGCGCCTGTAAACTGCATGTACTGCTCCATGGACAGACCCTGGGACTGGATTCTTCTTGCAAAATCGTCAACCATGTTCTCTACCTGCGTATCGATCATAGCTTCCGGAATCTCCATTGTTGCGTTCTCTACTGCTTTATCTACGACAGCGTTCTCTTTTTCTGTCTTAGCCTGCTCTTCTTTTTTCTTGGTCAGGTTGTCTTTGATTTCTTTTTTGTACTCATCCAGAGTATCGAACTCGGAAACGTCTTTTGCGAAGTCGTCATCAAGTGCCGGAAGCTCTTTTGCTTCGATTTTGTGGATGGTGCATTTGAATACTGCTGCTTTTCCAGCAAGCTCTTCTGCCTGATAATCCTCTGGGAAAGTAACGTTTACTTCCTTCTCCTCTTCCAGAGCTGCGCCAACGAGCTGCTCTTCGAATCCCGGAATGAAGGAATGGGAGCCAAGGGTCAGCGGATAATCTTTTCCAGCGCCGCCGTCGAACGGAACGCCGTCTACAGAACCTTCGAAGTCAAGTGTAACGGTATCTCCGTCTGCTGCCGGACGATCCTCTACATTGATGGTTCTTGCATTTTTCTCCTGCTCTTTTTTCAGCTCAGCTTCTACTTCTTCATCTGTAACGGTTGTATCAGCTTTTGCTACTTCCAGACCTTTGTACTCGCCAAGGGTAACTTCCGGTTTTACTGCTACAGTTGCGGTAAAGATGAAAGCTTTGCCTTTTTCGATCTGCTCTACGTTGATCTCCGGACGGGATACGATGTCCAGTTTGCTCTCTTCTGCTGCTTTGGAATACTCTTCCGGAACAAGGCTGTTTACAGCATCCTCATAGAATACTGCCGGGCCATACATTTTTTCTACCATAGCTCTCGGAACTTTTCCTTTACGGAAGCCCGGAACGCTGATGTTCTTTTTCTGTTTCTGGTAAGCTTTCTCCAGTGCTTTTTCTAATTCTTCAGCCGGAACCTCAATGGTAAGTTTGGCCATATTCTTTTCTAAATTTTCGACCTGTACACTCATTTTATCAATTTCCTCCTTGATTTATCTGAAAAGCGGCAGAAAACCTGCACACCTCTCCATTCTACAGTCATTTATCGAGTATAGCATACTCTTTTCAAAAACGCCAGTGATTTTTTTATATTTCTGTGGTTTTTAGGCTTTTTTTAGCAATGAAATACGATTTTTTCCGCCATTTCTTTTGCTTTGTCCTCTCCCTGCAGAACACGGATCAGCTCCAGTGCGAAGTCAGTGGCTGCTCCCATGCCGCGGCCGGTGGTCACATTTTTGTCGGTGACTGCCGGTACATCGAGTACGTTTGCGCCTGCCAGCTTTTCTTCAAATCCCGGGAAGCAGACGGCGTTTTTATCTTTTAAGATGCCCATCACACCAAGGATGCTCGGCGCTGCGCAGATGGCTGCCAGTTTCTTTCCCTGATCGTCATAGGAACGGATCAGCGCTGCGAGCGTCTCGTTTCCGGCCAGATTTAATGTACCCGGCATTCCGCCCGGAAGTACCAGCATGTCTCCGTCATCAAACTCTCCCTCTTCGATGGTTTCATCTGCAAGAATGGTGATTTTGTGGGATCCTGTTACTTCTTTTCTTCCCATAATAGAAACGGTGCATACGTCTTCTCCGGCTCTGCGCAGCAGATCCACCGGGGTCAGTGCCTCAATCTCTTCACATCCGTCTGCCAGAAATACATAAATCTTTGCCATGGTTTTGTCCTCCTGTGTTGTATGATCAGTCTCGTGTGTTTTGTCACGTGATATTCTCTGCTTTTCTTTGTAACAAACCGCCGCTATTATACCACATTTTTCCGCGGAATGCTTGCATTTCATAAAAATTTCAGGACTTTTTTTCGCAAAAAGCCGGATTTCGCTTAACATCACGGGAAAAGCATGGTAAACTCTTGAAAAAAGCAGTGATGCAATCACGAGAAGGAGTCTCTTTTATGGAAATCGAACGCAAATACCTTCTGGATCAGCTTCCGGAAAATCTTACAAGCTATCCATGTAAAAAAATCGAGCAGGGCTATCTTTCCACCGAACCGGTTGTCCGCATCCGCCGCTCTGACGACGAATATTATCTGACCTACAAGTCAAAAGGGCTGATGGTGCGTGAAGAGTATAATCTTCCGCTCACAAAGGAATCCTACCTGCATCTACGGGAAAAGGCAGACGGCGTTCTCATCTCAAAAACACGCTATCTGCTGCCGCTTACCGGAACGGATCTGACGATCGAGCTCGATGTCTTTGATGCACCGTATGAAGGCCTTTACCTCGCAGAGGTGGAGTTTCCGGACGAAGCATCCGCAAACGCCTTTGTTCCTCCGGTATGGTTTGGAAAGGATGTAACCTATTCTTCCGATTATCACAACAGTACGCTCAGTAAAGGAAAAAAACTATAAATTACCAGAAAAAATCCCGGTGCCTTTTCCACGGCTGCCGGGATTTTTCCGCTCGTTTGTTTTTTACTCTTTTTTGTGCTTGCTTTTTGCTTGTTTTGGTTTGTTTTTTTGTGCATACATTCTTTGTTTTTGCTGCTTTCACATTAGCGTCATTCTGTCAAAGCGGCGGTGCTGCTCCTTCTAATCCACTCCCTTTGATTTCCGGATGCAGGCTCGTGTTGCATCAATAACAGCACTTCTCAGGTTCTCCCGCTCCAGTACGGCAACCGCTTCGATGGTGGTTCCGCCTGGCGAGCAGACCATGTCTTTTAATTCTCCCGGGTGCATTCCTGTCTCGAGAAGCATTTTGGCGCTTCCAAGGACAGACTGTGCAGCAAATTCATATGCCTGTTTTCTCGGCATTCCTTCGGCTACGGCCGCATCTGCAAGAGCCTCCAGGAAAAGAAATACGTACGCCGGCGAGCTTCCGCTGACACCTGTGACGGTATCCATCAGATACTCCGGAACAACTTCTGCGCGGCCAAAGCTTTTCAGGAGGGTTAAAACGAGCTGCAGCTCTTCCTCCGTCACGAGATCATTGGCACAGACGCCGGTCATTCCTTCTCCGACGAGTGCTGGTGTGTTTGGCATGGTGCGAATTAACTTTGTTGGTTTTCCGATTTCTGTACCCAGCCATTGTAAAGACTTACCGGGAAGAATCGATACGATAATCTTCTCGGGTGAGATGAAGTTTTTGACGAGGTTTATTATATTTTTTATTTGGTTTGGCTTTACTGCCAGGAATACAAGATCGGATCCGGCTACGACCGCTTCGTTCTCCATAGTCGCCTGGACTCCAAACTGGTTGGTCAAGCGTTCCACACTTTTCTCCGTGCGGACCGATACCAGAATGTCATCTGCAGATACAACTCCTTTTTGGATCATTCCGCCAATCATGGCACTCGCCATGTTGCCGCCGCCGATAAAACCTACTTTCATGTCTGTTCGCCTCCGTATGCCTGTGTTGTAAAAAATATATGCGACACCCATAGTATGCAACAAAATTTACTTTTTTGCAATACTTTTTCTCTATTTTTCTTCTTTTCTTTTACAATTTTCTTTATTTTTTTCGAATGAAATGCCGCTGTTTGTCGACGAATGTCGAAAAGTGTCTTTTTCTGTCTTTTTTTGCTTTTCTATTCCGCCGGAATCAGCCTTTGGCGGCGGCCTCTTCGGCGTATTTTGTTGTCACGAGTGTCTTGTACGGTGCCTTTTTCTCCAGCTCTCCCGCCTGCTCCAGAATTTCCTGCAGAAGATCAAAACTTTCTTCCTCAAAGATCAGATTTTCTTTCCACGTATCCTGCTCATAGTAGCGGCGCACGATCGCGGTGATGGTTTCCAGCTCGGTTTCTGCAAACTGCGGCGCAATCACTTCTGCAATCTCCTCCGGTGTGTGCGTCTGCACGAAGTCCATTCCCTTCTGCAGTGCCTTCGTGAATTTTTCTACGGTTGCGCCGTGCGTTTTCAGATAACTCTGTTTGACGCTGTACGACGTATACAGCACATACCCGGATTCCGTTCCGACCGATGCCACGACATAGCCGTCGCCCTTCTGCTCGAGCAGTGTCGCAGACGGTTCAAATTCAATCGTATAATCCCCCTGTCCGCCGGAGAACGCGGCAGCTGTGGAACCAAAATCGATGCTCTGGTTGATGTTTACGTCTTTTTTATCAATCCCTTTCTGCGCCAGAACATACTCAAAGACCATTTCCGGCATACCGCCTTTTCTTCCCCCTAATACCTCTTTGTTTTTCAATTTCTCCCAGGTAAACGAATTGTCTTTCTCTCTTCCCACAACAAAGTTTCCCGCCCGCTGCGTCAGCTGCGCGAAGTTCACAACCGGGTCTGCGGTTCCCTCGAGGTACGCGTAGACGGTTGCCTCCGCCCCCATAAACCCGATATCCGCATCGCCGGAAATCATCGCCGTCAGCACTTTATCTGCACCAAATCCTGTTATCAGCGTCAGATCAATGCCCTCGTCCGCGAAATACCCCTCCTCAATTGCCACGTACTGCGGGGCGTAAAAAATGGAGTGGGCAACCTCATTTAATGTCACCTGCTCCACTTTTTCTTTTGTCTCATCTTTTGCCCCGCATCCCGCCAGCGTCACTGCCGCCATTGCCAGTACAAGCACACCTGTCAGCCATTTTCCTTTCATCAACAGATTCTCCTGTTTTTTCATTCTAACCTTAGAATATGATTTCCCGGTAAAAATGCGTGCAAAAAACGAAGGAGAAATGTTCGAATTTCGTTTCTCCTTCGTTTCTTATTTCTTCTCTTGTTTTTCTTTTGCCTTCTGTTCTTCTTTCGTCCGGATTTTGTCTTCGTACATTTTCTTTTCATTCTACAATCTACCTTATCGCTCCGTCAACACATTTAGGCTTCCTTTTCCGAAATTTTCTATTTTGAAAAACAAATTGAGGATCTCCGCAAAATTTGTTATAGTAAGGGTAATTCAAACAGTTACAAAGGAGGCTATTATGAAAATAAAATCAGTTGCTGTTCTGGGCGCCGGAGCGGTTGGGTCTTATGTGATCTGGGGGCTTTCGGAGAAAAAGGACATCCGGCTTGGCGTTATCGCGTCCGGGGAACGGGCGAAGCGTCTGAAAAACAAAGGATGCAAAATTAACGATACGGTTTATCACCCGGAGGTATGGACACCGGAAGAGGCACACGGCGTGGATTTTCTGATCGTCTCGCTCAAATACGGCGCACTGCCGGGGGCTCTTGACGATATCACTGCCGTTACCGGCGAGAATACTGTGATCATGAGTCTGATGAACGGCGTGGACAGTGAGGAGATCATCGCGGAAAAAGCCGGTGCGGAGCATCTGCTTCATGCTGTTATCAAAGTAGCTTCTCATAAAGAGAATGACGGCTACGTTTTCAACCCTGAGGCGACGCTCGGCATCATTTTCGGCGAAGTTTCGGCGCCGTACGACAGTGAGCGTGTGCAGGCTGTTCTGGATCTGTTCTCCGGCACAGGGCTGCATTACCGGGCAACCGATTGTATTTTAGAGGAAATATGGAGCAAATTCCGGCTGAATGTCTGCAATAACCTGCCGCAGGCTATTCTCGGTGCCGGGGTCGGCTGCTACCGCGACAGTGTGCATATGAAGGCGATCAGCGACGGACTCCGCGCAGAACTGATGGCGATTGCGGAGGCAAAGGGAATTGATATCAACAAGGCGGATGTCTCCTCGGGACGCGGAAGTGCGGTTCCGCCGACGGCGCGCTACTCGACGCTCCAGGATCTCGATGCGGGACGCCATACGGAAATTGATATGTTCTCGGGTTCGCTGATCCGCATGGGAAGAGAGCTGGGAATTCCAACGCCTTACAATGAATTTACGTACCATATGATCAAAGCACTGGAAGAGAAAAACGACGGACGGTTTGACTACAGCGGAAGCGAAGAACCGCTCTGGGCGAAATAGATACGATAGGAGAATCTCACGATGAAAGAAATCAAATGGGCTGTACTCGGATGCGGTGTGATTGCAAATGAAATGGCGGTCGCACTGCAGAAAAACGGAAAGAATATTTACGCGGTCGGCAACCGGACCCATGAGAAGGCGGCTGCTTTTGCGGAGAAATATGGAATTGGAAAAGTTTACGATGATTTCCATGAGATGTTTACCGATCCGGAGGTCGATGTCATTTATATCACGACGCCGCACAACACGCATCTTGGCTTTATGAAAGAGGCGATTGCCAATGGAAAACACATTCTCGTTGAGAAATCGATTACGCTGAACAGTGACGAGCTCGACGAGGCCATAGCGCTTGCGAAAGAAAAAGGTGTCATCATCGGAGAGGCAATGACGATTTACCATATGCCGATCTACAAAGAACTGAAAAAAATTCTCGACTCCGGCCGTCTCGGCAGAGTCAATCTGATCACGATGAACTTCGGCAGTTTCAAAGAGTACAACATGAAGAACCGCTTCTTCAACCGGAATCTCGCAGGCGGCGCGATGCTTGATATCGGCGTATACGCACTCTCCTTCATCCGCTGGTTCTTCGACTCCAAGCCGGATCAGCTCCTTTCCCAGGTAAAGCCCGCTCCGACCGGTGTGGACGAGCAGGCCGGCCTCCTTCTCACCAATCAGGAAGGACAGATGGCAAGTGTGATGCTCTCTCTCCACTCCAAACAGCCGAAACGCGGCATGGTTTCCTGTGAGAACGGATTTATCGAGATCATGGAGTACCCGCGTGCCTGGGAAGCAAAAATCACAGACGCTTCCACCGGCGAATCCGAAATCATCAAAGCCGGTGACAACGCCGATGCACTCGCCTATGAGCTCGCCGACATGGAACGCGCCATCAATGGAGATGCATCTGCCATGCACCTCGACTACACGAAGGACGTCATGGATCTGATGACCTCCTTCCGCAGAACCTGGGGCTATACGTACCCGGAGGAAGAAAAATAAGATTCGCACATCAAAATCCCCTGCCCGGCACACATCAGATGCCGGGCAGGGGCACTTCTTTTCACCTGCAATACTCTGCAATTTTCTTTTTCAGTAATTCCGCATCAATCGGCTTTGCGATATGCACGTCCACGAGGATCAGGTCGAAGGTGTACTCCGGGCTGTCCTGGTAGAGTTCAAGCTTCTTTGTTCTTCCATCGTTTCACCCGTCTTCCACGCATATTTTATACTTCATTTTACGCTGATATTATTTCCTCTGTCAACCCAAATAACATTACATTTCCAATATTTTGCATGTCTTTTTTATTTTTCTGAAATTTTTTAAAATCTTCCGTTTTTCTCTTGCACAATTGTTTTTATACGTATATAATTGTCTGCAGAAAGCAAAGGGGAGCTCGCGTGCGAAGCGGGCTGAGAGTAGGATGCATCTCCTAGACCCTGAACCTGATTTGGGTAATGCCAACGTAGGGAGATACGATATGCACATTTTCTGCAGATATACCTCCACGTATATCTGCTTTTTTAATCTCTATGAACACATCATCAACAGGTTCTTCCAGTACCACAAGGGAATTTGCTTCTGCAAAAATACTCACACAGGAGGAACAAAAAATCATGTTAGGCACTTGTCTTGACAATGTCAGAAAAACAACCCCTCTCGTACACAACATCACAAATTACGTTACGGTAAACGATGTCGCCAATATTCTGCTGGCATGCGGCGCAAGCCCGATCATGTCCGATGAACCGGAGGATGTCGAGGATATCACCTCCATCTGCGGCGGTCTGAACATCAACATCGGAACGCTGCACAGAACGAGCATCGACGGCATGTACCGTGCCGGTGCAAAAGCAGCTTCGCTCGGCCACAAAATCCTGCTCGATCCAGTCGGCGCAGGCGCAAGCCACTTACGTACTTCGACCGCAGTCGGACTGATGGAAAAAATCCCGTTCACCGTCATCCGCGGAAATATTTCCGAAATCAAAACACTGGCACTCGGAAGCGGAACGACAAAGGGTGTTGACGCAGACGTTGCCGATAAAGTAACAGACGAAAACCTCGACAGCGCCGTTGCTTTTGTAAAAAACTTTGCGAAAGACCACAACTGTGTTGTCGCCATCACAGGAGCGATCGACCTCGTTGCCGATGCTGACACCTGCTACGTGATCCGCAACGGACGCGCCGAGATGGGAAGCATCACCGGAACAGGCTGCCAGCTCTCCGGCATGATGACCGCTTACCTCGTTGCCAACCCGGACGAGCCGTTAAAAGCCGCTGCTGCCGCTGTCTGCGCGATGGGACTTGCCGGCGAGATCGGCTGGAGCCATATGAAACCGGAAGACGGCAACT
>OHYB01001042.1_pt1 | contig 11245 bp, 9 predicted proteins | sample 1580181 | NCBI WGS metagenome assembly OHYB01 (sample SAMEA3882510, study PRJEB24775) | human gut metagenome | biome: human-associated habitat; feature: intestine environment; material: feces | place: Netherlands | collected 2009/2010
CCTGCGACCTCCTGGTCCCAAACCAGGCGCTCTAGCCAAGCTGAGCCACACCCCGTTATTTGACGTGTCCTTAAGACAAGTAGTATGATATCATGATAAAATGTAAAAAGCAAGTAAAAAATGAAAAAAATTGAAAAAAGTCATAATTATATAAAAAAACGACACAAATACGAAAAGTCAGAATCAATATTAAGGAAATGATAAGTTGTATCCGCTGGAATGCTGTTGTATAATTAAGAACGATGTCGAGAAAATAGATTATTATTAAGAGGACTGAATTGATAGATGAAGGAGACTAATAACGTAGAACAACGACCAAGCACTTCTCTTTCAAAAGGTGCAAGAAGAAATCAGATATTAAGGCGTATAACAGTAGTCGGTGTGATAGCAGCAGTAATAACTGCTGCTTTTGCTGGCTATTGTCTGCACCGTGAACGTGTAGAAGAAAAACAGAAAGCAGAAGAGCTCAGAAAAGAAAAGCAGGATAAAAAAGAGGCGGAAAAAGTAAAGTCAAAGCCGGAAACTGCCGAACAGAAATTGGAACGTGTACGAAAGCAGGCAACGGAACACGGATATCCGAAAAATGTGATCGAACTGTTGGATAAAAATGTGGAAACAGTAGATTTTGTGGCCGATTATGAAAAGAAAAAAGATAAGCCGTATGCAGATACGATAGGAAAAGATCTTTCGCAGGGAGGGATACCGGAACTTTTGCAGTGGGATGAACGATGGGGGTATGCTCCATACGGAACCAGTATAGTAGCGGCAAGTGGATGCGGACCGACCTGTATGGCGATGGTAGCAGCCGGACTGAATCAGGATGCGTCGATCACTCCGGCAAAGGTAGCTGCTTACGGAACGGAACATGGTTATGTGGACGAAGAGAATAACACGTACTGGAGATTCATGGATGAAGCCGGAGCAAACTGGAAGCTTAACAGTACTGCAGGTCTTTTGTCAGAAGAGCAGGTAGCTTTAGAACTTTCGCAGGGACATCCGATCATATGCAGTGTCGGTCCGGGAGATTTTACCAAGATTGGACATTTTATCGTACTGACAGGTTATGAGAATGGCAATGTGAAAGTGAATGATCCGTTCAGCATAAAGAATTCGAAAGCAACATGGGTATTTGCCAATATCAAAGACCAGATAAAAGCGATGTGGGTATTTTCAAAAAAATAGCTATCAGACGGCAGGCGCCGGTGGAAGATTGTTTTCGGGAAACAGGAGAGAAAGATATGAGATATGATTTTACAAAGATTATAGACAGGCATGGAAAAGATGCGATTGCAGTAGACGGACTTGGAAAGAATCCGGGATTTGCACCGGAACCGCCAAAAGACGGATTTGATGTGATCCCGATGTGGGTGGCAGACATGAACTTTGAAACTGTCCCAACGATTCCAAAAGCGATCATGGACAGGGCAGCACATCCGGCATATGGATATTTCAGTCCGGTGGAAGAGTATTATGATTCGATCATACGCTGGCATAAGATCCGCAATAATGTAGAAGGACTGATGCCGGAATATATCGGATATGAGAACGGAGTATTAGGCGGAGTAATCTCTGCTCTGACAGCTTTTGCCGCACCGGGAGATGCTGTACTTCTTCACAGCCCGACTTACATCGGATTCACCAAATGCATCACAGAGAATGGATACAAGATTGTACACAGTCCGCTCAAAAAAGACGAAAAAGGAATCTGGCGGATGGATTATGAAGACATGGATGCCAAGTTAAAGGCAAATAACATCCATGTAGCAATCTTCTGTAGTCCGCATAATCCGACCGGACGTGTATGGGAGCGCCGAGAGATTGAAGAGGCGATGGAAGTATATAAGAACAATGAATGTGTAGTGATCGCAGATGAGATCTGGTCAGATCTGATCTTAAAAGGCAGCCAGCATATTCCGACACAGTCGATCAGTCCGGATGCAAGAAACCGTACGATTGCATTGTATGCACCGAGTAAGACATTTAACCTGGCAGGTCTGGTAGGAAGTTATCATATAATCTTCAACAAAATGCTGCGTGACCGGGTGGAGGCAAAATCAAGAAAATCACATTATAATACAATGAATGTATTATCTATGCATGCGCTGATCGGGGCTTACGAGGCAGAAGGATATACCTGGGTCAATGAGCTTTGCCAGGTATTATCTGAAAATGTTGATTATGCAGTGAATCATATCCGTGACTACTACAGAGGAATTGAAGTAAGTAAGCCGCAGGGAACTTATATGTTGTTCCTGGACTGCGAAGACTGGTGTGAGGAAAATTATAAGTCACTGGATGAGCTGTTAAAAGCAGGATGGGACGTAGGCGTTGCATGGCAGGACGGAAGACCGTTCCACCAGAAATATGGAATCCGTATGAATCTTGCATTACCGCTTGGCAGAGTAAAAGAAGCATTCGAGCGTCTGGATGAGTACGTATTTCATGTGTAAATATCTGGAAAATATACAGAAATAAAAAGTATAATGCTGTAGATTCCAAAGGAAAATACAGCATTTATTAAGAATGAGAGAAGTGAGAAAATTTGGATAATATAATTGTATCGTTTAATGTAATTGCACCGGTATTTTTTCTTATGGTATTAGGATATTTTCTGGTCAATTATACATCTCTGGCGGACGGAAAGCTTACAAAACAGGCAAATGCCATTGTGTTTAAGATATTTTTACCATGTATGTTATTCTACAATGTCTACCAGAGTGATATCGGTTCTGAGATACATAGCAGGATCAGGCTGTGCATCTGGGCAGCAGGGGGACTTCTGATACTGTTCGTATTGTTGTGTCTGATCGTTCCAAGGATCGTAACACAGGAAAATCAGCAGGGTGTAGTTATCCAGGGAATTTTCCGGAGCAATTATGTGATCTTCGGCGTTGCAGTCGTACAGAATATGTATGGACCGAAAAGTACGACGACAGCGGCAATTTTAAGTGCCATCCTGGTACCGATGTATAATTTCCTTGCAGTAGTGGCGCTGTCAATCTTCGGTGAAAAAAGGGAAAATGACTGGAAAAAGATCATTCTGGATATTATAAAGAATCCACTGATCATATCTTCGGTATTAGGGATTATATTTTCACTTCTTGGGATCAGACTTCCGACAGCTGTCGATACAACGGTTCAGGATCTGGCCAAATTATCAACACCGATTGCGTTTATGATTCTGGGTGGTGATCTGGACTTTTCAAAAGTAAAAGGAAACTTAAAAACAGCATTTGTGGTATTGACGATCAAGCTGGTAATCTTGCCGCTTATCATGATTCCGATGGTGGTTATGATGGGTTACCGGGATGCGGACCTGTTGTCCGGGGTGCTGGCATATCAGACGCCGGTTGCAGTATCCAGCTATATCATGGCGCAGCAGGCGGGAGCGGATGGACAGCTTGCCGGGCAGCTGGTTGTGTTCTCATCGGTGCTTTCGATATTTACGTTGTTTGTGACGATATTCATATTGCGGACGATGGGGCTCCTTGCGATTTAGTACCACAAAAGTAATCACTCTCTTTCAAAAAAATCTTCCTGAAAAGTTGATTTATCAGGTTAATAGGAATAGAATTATGAAATGAGTATTTCTAAAGACAAGGACGTTACAACATGGAGAGAGATTTAACAACAGGAAGTGTATTTAAGACAGTCATTTATTTTTCACTGCCATATCTGTTATCGTACTTTTTACAGACGTTATATGGTATGGCAGATTTATTTATTGTCGGTCAGTTTGGCGGGGTCAGCAGTACGACGGCGGTATCGATCGGAAGCCAGATCATGCATATGATGACAGTTATGATCGTAGGGCTTGCGATGGGAGCGACGGTTATGATCGGGCGCTGCATCGGTGCAAAAGATTATAAGAAAGCATCGGAGACAATTGGAAACACGGCAACGATGTTCATGGGAATTGCGATCATACTTATGATCGTATTACTGGCGGCAGTCAGACCGATCGTCAGTGTGATGTCGACACCGACCGAGGCAGTAGAAGGAACGATCCGTTATCTGACAATCTGCTTTATCGGGATTCCTTTTATTACAGCTTATAATATTATCAGTGCAATCTTCCGTGGAATCGGTGATTCCAAAAGTCCGATGTACTTTATTGCAGTAGCATGCGCAGCGAATATCGGTCTGGATTATCTGTTCATCGGAGTCATGGGACTGGATGCGGCCGGAGCAGCACTTGGAACGACCATCGCACAGGCAGTCAGTGTCATTGTTTCACTTACCGTGGTCATAAAAAAGGGCACAGGGATAAAATTAAGAAAATCGGATCTTCGTCCGAAGAGACATACGATGAAAAACATATTGAAAGTCGGTGTGCCGGTTGCACTGCAGGATGGATTTATCCAGATATCGTTTATTGCAATCACAATATTTGCCAACCAGCGTGGATTAAATGATGCGGCGGCGGTAGGTATTGTGGAAAAGATCATAGGGATCCTGTTCCTGGTACCGTCTTCTATGTTGTCAACGATATCGGCACTGGCATCGCAGAATATTGGTGCAGGCAAGCATGACCGTGCACGCCTGACATTGCGGTATGTATTATGTATGACAGTAGGATATGGATTAGTTGCGGCAACGATTGTGCAGTTTGTATCTGTTCCGTTTGTTGGACTATTCACGAATGACGGGGCAGTACAGATACTTGGAGGACAGTATTTACGAAGTTATGCATGGGACTGTGTATTTGCAGGAGTACATTTCTGCTTAAGCGGATATTTTTATGCATATGGCTTGTCTATCGTATCATTTATCCACAATTCCATATCTATCATATGTGCGAGAATCCCACTGTCTTATTATGCGGCAACGCATTTCCCGGATACGTTATTCCCGATGGGATGTGCGGCACCGGCAGGATCGATCATCTCAATCATTATCTGTGTTGGCGTACTGATATGGATGAATAAACACACGGAAAAATATATGGAAAGAACGTAGTGATCGGAGAGAAAATATATGACGATCGGAATTATAGAAGACGACACATTATTACATCAGGCACTCAAAACAGCACTGCAAAACGCAGGCTATCAGACCGTATCCGCATACACAAAACAAGAGGCTCTTACTACAATTACAGGCAGTGAGAGCCTTCTTCTCATTGACATCGGACTTCCGGACGGCAATGGACTTGCATGTTACAAAAAGATTCGGGAAAACACAGAGATACCGGCCATTTTTCTGACGGCAAGAGACGAAGAAACGGATATGTTGACAGCATTTGACACAGGAGCAGACGATTATGTGGTAAAACCATTTTCCATGAAAGTGCTTCTAAAACGCATAGAGGCAGTGATCGGACGGAACAACAGAGAAAAACAACTGGTATGCGGAGAAATAATATTATTTCCTGATAAGAAGCAAGTATACAAGAACGAAAAGGAAATTATCCTTACAGCCAGAGAATATCAGTTACTGGAATATCTGATGTACAATCAGGGAAATGTACTGACGAAAGAAAATATCCTGGAATATGTATGGGGACTGGATGGCCAGTTTGTAGTGGATAATACCGTCAGTGTTACGATCAACCGGCTGCGGAAAAAGATAGAAACAGATGCAGGATCACCGATATATCTGAAAAATGTATTTGGATTGGGATACAAGCTGGAGTGCGTCTGAAAAAGTAATGGCAGATACAAAAAGGAAGAGAAAAGAATGAATATCATAATAATCGTAGTGGCAGTAACGGCAGGAGTAATTCTGGGTGGAACTGCCATATATGTTTATCAGGGAAAATGCAGACAGAAAGAACTTAAGTTATTGGCAGAATGTATGGAAAAGATATTGCGAGAGGAAAAGATCCGGGAAACAAAAGCAGGAGAAGAGACATTATATGCAAGACTGGAATCCAGACTGGTAAGGATCCAGGAAATGTTAAATGGACGGACAGAAGCTGCGGAGAAGAGATGAGATCCAGAAGCTGATTTCAGAGATTGCACACCAGATGCGGACACCCCTTGCCAATATCAGGACATATCAGGAATTATTAGAGGAAGAATGGAGTAAAACCGGGACAAAGACGGATGAAAATGTGGATAACTATCTAAATGCAATGAGATCCGGAGAACAACAACTGGAATTCCTGACAGAAGGATTCGTGAAGATGTCCAGACTTGAGCAGAATATGATTCAGATACGGAAAGAAGAGACAGATCTGTTAAAGACCGTGAGAAACTGTCTTGGAAGAATTCAAAAGCAGGCAGAAGAAAAACGGATTGCATTCCGAATAGAGCTGCCGCAGGAACTCAACTGTCCGCATGATGCCAACTGGCTCGGAGAAGCAATCGATAATATTCTGGATAATGCCGTGAAATACAGTCAGATTGGCGGAACCATAGAAATGATAGTCCAGAAGAATGAAATGTGTGCAAAGATTCTTGTAAAAGACAACGGACTTGGAATTGAAAAAGGAGAAGAGCATAAGGTATTCCAGAGATTCTACAGAGGCAAGAACGTGACGACACAGAAAGGCTATGGAATCGGGCTTTATCTGGCGAGAAAAATTATCGGCCTTCATGGCGGATTTATGATTGCAAAAAACAGATATTCGGAAAAAGGTCTGATGATCGAGATAAATCTTCCAGTCTGTTAGAAGTTTGTTAGATTTGTCCTGTATGCTGTATGAGACAAGTGAAAGTTCCGATACGAAACGGACACAATTATAAGCAAGGAGAAAAAATCTTATGGAAATGATAAAAGCAGCAGGATTAAAGAAATATTATGTGACAGATAATTACGAAGTCCATGCGCTGGACGGAGTGAGTCTGTCCGTAGAAGAAGGGGAATTCCTGGCAATCATCGGTACATCAGGAAGCGGGAAGACGACATTACTTCAGATCCTGGGCGGCCTGGATGAACCCACTGCAGGTGGCGTCTGGATACGCGGCAACAGTCTGAAAGATATGACGGAAGATGAACGCACGATATTCAGGAGAAGGAATATCGGATTCGTATTTCAACAGTATAATCTGATCCCTGTTATCAATGTATATGAGAATATCGTACTTCCGCTCAGACTGGACGGTGCAGAGATTGATGAAAAATTGCTGGAAGATATTGTTAGAACGTTAAAGATTGGAGAAAAGTTAGAGAATCTCCCGGAAGAACTGTCCGGCGGACAACAACAACGAGTGGCAATTGCAAGGGCGTTAATGGTAAAGCCGGCAGTACTTTTGTGTGACGAGCCAACAGGAAATCTGGACTCTGTCACAAGTATGGAAGTAATTTCATTGTTGAAGACTTGTGCAGCAAGATTCCACCAGACGGTGATTGTTGTGACCCATCAGGAAGCGATCGCACAGATGGCAGACCGTATCCTGCGCGTAGAAGACGGGAAATTATACAATGCGGAGGTGTAATGAAATGAATGGATTTACACCGAACAATAATACGAACGTGATCCGGCTGCTTTCGGAAGCTATCAGAAAATGTAATAAAAGCAGAAACCGGATTCTTATGGGAGCAGTCGTTTTATGTATTCTTACACTGACATTTGTCTTTGGAACGGCTTACGGAAAAATAAATGCAGAATATACGAAAAATATTCGGATGGATGGAACAACGGCATCCACTTACATAGAAGAGGGAACAAAGCAGCAATATGAAAAAGCACGTTCCTTAGGATATGTAAGAGAAACCGGAAGAAGAATGAAAATGGGTGAAGCCACAGAATCCGGAAAGAAAGAATCTATCTGTTCCATACAAGTGCTGGATCAGACTGCATGGGAAAAGATGATGAAGCCCGCCTATACCGGTGTCCATGGAACCTATCCCAAAAAGCAGCAGGAAATCATGCTTCCGGTAAAGACATTAAAAAAGCTTGGAATTGATAATCCGAAAAGAGGGATGAAGATAGCACTTGATATATCGATCAGCTTTTTTCAGACAGAAAAAGAAGAGTTCAAATTATCAGGCTGGTACAGTGCTTATACAGAAGATAATGGAAGAAGCAAAGCAATCGGATATGTGTCAGAAAAGAAACTGAAGGACTGGGGTTATGATATTAAAGATGGTTCGGATATTCTGATCTGTCCGGCGAATGACATGGACTGGAAAGATACAGAAGAAAAATTATATGAAGATGTACCGATGAAAGACAATTCCCAACAGATCATTGCGACAGATACAGCGAAGAACCGGGCTGTAAAAGAGGTGACAGGAAGTTACGGGATGGCAGCAGTGGAGGCAGTTGTGATTATCTGTGGAATGTTTTTGCTTGTCTACAATGTGATGCAGATCTCCATGGCAGGCGATATCCGTCAGATGGCGCTGCTCCATACGATCGGTACAACGAAAAAGCAGCTCCGTAAGATCTATATCCGGCAGATCATGCGGACGATAGTGCCGGGAGGTATTGCAGGTATAGGTTTGTCGGTTGTGTTATTGCGATATCTGATACCGCAACTATTGGGCAGACAGTATCTGAATGGATATGGAGGCGCAGAAGAACTGCAGATCTTTCGGGTGGAAATCTTGTTGTTAGCGGTAGTCTTCACGTTGTTGGTAATCTTGGGTGCATCGGAACAGGTGATCTGGCAGACTGTAAACAGAACCTGTATAGAGGGAATGCATTACACGGAGCAGAAGGGAAGCAAGAAACAACAGCATGGAAAAGCAGGTCATGCAGATAAAGGAGCAGTCTTAAACAAGAAAAAAAGAAGCGAAACACAGGAACTGTGCTTTATGGCATGGAAGAACGTCACAAGATACAGGCAGGGATTTGTCATTACAGTTAGTTCATTGTTCCTCGGAATAGAAATGTTCCTGATTGTCATGGTGATCACAGATGGAAGTGATTATGCGAATATCATTAATCAGAGACCGGATTTCCTGATCGCAGGGGAATTCAGTGAGTCTGCACAAAAAGATGGAAGCGGGACAGAATATCAGACACAGTCGCCGGATCAAGATCCACTGAGATCAGAAGGAAATAATTTCGAATTATTATATGACAATGACTACGATGAGTTTTCACCGATATCAAAAAAAGTGCGGAAACAATTATGGAATCTTGACGGTGTGAAGAAGAAGGAATCCTACATAACCGAAGGAGCATACGTGCTTTCCGTCATATCCAGAGATGGAATACGCCCGCTGGAAGAGGATACTTATCTGGGAAACAATGTAGAATATGCGGAAGAAATCAGTATTGATTATGCTTCCGGGGCAAAGATGATCAAAGGCCTGGATGCTGATACCGTTCAGATTGTCAGCGAAAATGAGATAAAAGCATTAGAAACATATGTAGAGGAAAACAAGCTGAAAGTCGATATGGACAGTCTGAAAAACGGAACAGGAGTAATGATCATCCATGATCATAAGCTGTCACAAAAGCAGGAAAAACAGGCAGAAAAAGCAGTGGGAGAAACGGTATGTTTATCTCCGTTAAAGAACAAAGAAGCATGCATCCGGTGGAATTCCATGACGGACAAAGAAAGGGATAAGGAAGATGAGAAAATAAAGGCAGAAACGCCGTCTACAGAATATACGTTAAGCGGCTATCTGGATAATCAGGCAGATGGCTTCCCGGAAATCCACCAGACCTGGCATGGTGCAGAAGGAGATATCTATTATCTGGTCAGTGAAAAAGGATTTAACCGTTTATCTACGAAGAGAAAGACATTTTGCATGGAATTAAACGTAGAGAAAAAGAAAGAAAAAAAGATTATGCATGAAATCCAGAAGATTCTTTCGGCAGAAAACCAGCGGCGGAAAAGCAATACACAGACAAGCCTGGACGGCGAAGGAGAAGCAGGCATTTTTTACATTGCAAGATCAGATCTTATGCAGAAAAATGCAGACTACATCCGGGGAAACAGAATTATGTTCGGAAGTATCAGTGTAATATTATTGTGTGTCGGACTGGTTAATTATTTTAATACTATGTTTACAGGAATTGTGGGCAGGAAAAAAGAACTGGAGATTATGAGAAAGATTGGAATGACACGCCGGCAGGAAAGAAAGCTGTTATTGCTGGAAGGCAGCTATTATGTACTGCTTATCGCAGGCCTTGTAGCGTCAGTTGGATCAATCATACTAAAAGGAATCAACATTTATATGAGAAAACAGCTTTCTTATTTTACCTTTCATTATCCGGTAGGAGCGATTGCAGGAAGTATTGTAATTATGGAAATAGTGTGCGTTATAATTTGTAACTTACTTATATTGAAAAAAAATGAAAAAGTAGGTTAAATAAATAATTTCACCAACCGCGTTTTATCCAGCACAAAAATCGATACATCCATAAAAAGATGCGCCAGTAGCGTACTAAGGATCACACCGTTGGAAGTCAACAGGAATCCACAGTGGAATCCATACCAGCATACGATGGCGGAATAACTTCCCATCAGTACCAGAAGCGGCAGATTTCTTGCGACACCCTGCAGTGTTTCTTTGATATCTTCCAGTGTAGAATCAAAGTACAGGAAACGGCCGACTGCCAGTGTGATAAAATACATGATCAGTGAATCATAGTTCGAATCATGGTAGATGAACTTGATATATAATAAGATCAGAATAATATAAAAGGCAGAGATCAGCCGCACGGACGCCTTTTGTCTGGTCGGAATTGCAGTTAACGGAACGAACAGGATATCGAACCAGTTTGTCATAAATACAGAAAATACCAGAAATAAAAGTAAGATAATGTTCTGGTATTTCTGCCAGTAAAAGGCAGCCTGTGGGATCCGCTCATCGATAATATAATAAAGAGACAGGAACAACAGTACCGAAGTACTGGAAAATACCATCTCATAAAAGCTTTCAATAAGCGAGATTTCTTTTACTTTGTGGATATGGTTCAGTTTCCGGATCTGTTTTGGCGTCAGATCCTGTGTATTAAGTTTATAGTGTTTCTTAAGCTTTGCTGCCAGAATAACGATCGTAAGCACTGCGATCAGGCAGAGCAGGGAGACAAGCATGAAGCCTCCGGCATTCTTAAAGTTAAAATAATGAATCAGATAATATTGGAACATATCATATACCTTCTTTGATGTAATATTTTTTCGGTTACATATTGTAGCACTTTGAAAAAATATTGCAAATAGGAGAATTAGTAGTGGCAGGTCTTGTAGATATGAAATTGAGTTAAATGTCAAAAAAATTAAAAAAATTTAAAAAAGTACTTGTATTTCATAAAATTCCATGCTATTATAAATGAGCATTGTTGATGCGGGTGTAGTTCAATGGTAGAACACCAGCCTTCCAAGCTGGATACGTGGGT
>OHYB01001045.1_pt1 | contig 11235 bp, 7 predicted proteins | sample 1580181 | NCBI WGS metagenome assembly OHYB01 (sample SAMEA3882510, study PRJEB24775) | human gut metagenome | biome: human-associated habitat; feature: intestine environment; material: feces | place: Netherlands | collected 2009/2010
TATACGCAATAGGGGATACGCATTTGTCCCTCGGCGCGTCGAAGCCGATGGATATCTTCGGCCCGAAATGGGAAAATCACGCCGAAAAGCTCCGTGAGGGCTTTTCAAAGCTGACGGCGGACGACGTCTGCGTCATCTGCGGCGATATAAGCTGGGGCATGGGCATAGAGCAGTGCCGCGAGGACTTTCTGTTTATCGACGCGCTGCCCGGCAAAAAGATAATTCTAAAAGGAAACCACGATTATTGGTGGTCAACGGCGGCAAAGGCGAAAAAATTCTTCGCCGAATGCGGCATAACCAGCATAGAAATTTTGTATAACAACGCTTTTCGGTACGGCGAATACAGCCTGTGCGGGACGCGCGGCTGGTTCTATGAGGAGAGCAAGGGCGCAGAGCACGACAAAAAGATAATGAACCGCGAGATCATGCGGCTTGAGGCATCGCTCAAGGCGGCAAAAACGGATGAGATTTATGTGTTTCTGCATTATCCGCCGGTCTACACCGGCACCAGCGCCCCGGAGATCGTGGCCACCCTGAAGGAGTTCGGCATCAGGACCTGCTTCTACGGGCATCTGCACGGCAACGCCATCCGGTTCGCCGTACAGGGCGAGGTGGACGGCATCCGGTACAAGCTGGTAAGTGCCGACGGCCTGCGTTTTTGCCCCTACCGCATCAATTAAAGGCGGGAAGTGTGGGCAAAAAGAACAAAAAGTCAAAATTTGGTCTGGCAATTGTGTCTGGAACGTGCTATAATAAGTTTTGACGCGATTGTTGCACCCAATTGAGCGCGCGCGTCCCCGCATTCCGTGTGCATACAGCAAGGACGTGGTGCGCGGTTGCCCCGGGCAAAAACTTCCTGCCCTGAGCAATAGAATATTTGAGTGGAGGATAAACAAATGAATCTCATCAAGTGTGAAAAGCTCGAGAAGAGCATGGCAGAACTGCAGTTCTCCATCGACGCAGAGGCTTTCAAGAAGGCTGTTGCCGATGTTTTCAAGAAGGAAGGCAAGAAGTACGCTGTTCCCGGCTTCCGTAAGGGCAAGGCTCCCCGCGCTCTGATCGAGAAGATGTACGGCGCTGATGTCTTTACCTATGATGCCATCAATGAGCTGTTCCCCGCTGCTTACGAGGCAGCTGTGAAGGAAGCCGGCATCGAGCCCGTTGGCCGTCCCGAGGTTTCTGTGGATGCTGCCAGCGAGACCGAGGGCGTGACCCTGACCGTCAAGGTCGCTGTGATGCCCGAAGTCAAGGTCGGCAACTACAACGGTCTGACCGTTGAGAAGACTGTCCATACTGTTACCGACGAGGCTGTGGACGCTGAGCTGAAGCGTGTGCAGGAGCGCAACGCCCGTGAGCTGACCCGTGAGGGCGCTGCTGAGAATGGCGATATCGCTGATATCGACTTCGAGGGCTTTGTGGACGGCGTCGCATTCGAGGGCGGCAAGGCTGAGCACTACAGCCTGACTCTGGGCAGCGGCAGCTTCATCCCCGGCTTCGAGGAGCAGGTCGTCGGCCACAAGGCCGGTGAGGAGTTTGACGTCAACGTCAAGTTCCCCGAGGAGTATCAGGCTGAGGAGCTGGCTGGCAAGGACGCCACTTTCAAGATCAAGCTGCACGAGGTCCAGTACAAGGAGCTGCCCGAACTGGATGACGATTTCGCCAAGGACGTCAGCGAGTACGACACTCTGGACGAGTTGAAGGACTCTATCCGCAAGGGTATCCAGGCTAACCACGAGAAGCAGGCTGACCAGAAGGTCGAGAACGATCTGATCGACCAGGTCGTCAACAACATGAAGGCCGACATCCCCGACGCCATGATCGACTCCCGCATCGAGGAGCTGGTTCAGGACTTCCAGTACCGCATCTCCCAGCAGGGCCTCAAGCTCGAGCAGTACCTGCAGTACATGGGCATGACCATGGACCAGTTCAAGGAGCAGTTCCGTGAGCAGGCCGACAAGCAGGTCAAGATGCGTCTCGCCATGGAGGCTGTCGTTGCCAAGGAGAGCATCGAGGCTACCGAGGAAGAGTTCGAGGCCGAGATCAAGCGCATTGCCGATGCTTACCAGATGGAGGCTGACAAGGTCAAGAGCCTGGTCGACGCTGCTGCCGTCAAGAAGGATCTGGCTGTCAACAAGGCTATCGACTTCGTGAAGTCCAAGGCTAACATCGTTGCCGGTGCTGCCGAGGAGAAGAAGCCCGCCAAGAAGACCACCCGCAAGACCACCAAGAAGGCTGCCGCCAAGAAGGACGAGGAGCCGAAGGAAGAGGAAAACAAGGGCGAGTAATCTCCCGCGTTTTCTGAACTAAAGATGTAAAAGGGCCGATACGGTGCGCATCTGCCGCCGTATCGGTTCTTTGGTAACCCCTATTTTACCTGTTAAGGAGGGAAAACCCCATGAGCCTTGTACCCTATGTTGTCGAACAAACTGCTCGCGGTGAGCGCAGCTACGATATTTTTTCACGACTGCTCAATGACCGTATTATCGTGCTGAGCGAGGATGTCAACTCCTCCTCTGCCAGTGTGATCGTTGCCCAGCTGCTGTATCTGGAAGGCCAGGACCCGGAGAAGGACATTTACTTCTACATCAACAGCCCCGGCGGCTCCATCTCGGACGGTATGGCAATCCACGATACCATGAACTATATCAAGTGCGATGTCTCCACCATCTGCGTGGGCATGGCTGCCTCGATGGGCGCTTTCCTGCTGGCAAGCGGCACCAAGGGCAAGCGTTTCGCCCTGCCTAACTCCGAGATCCTGATCCACCAGCCGCTCATCGGCGGCCAGGGCATCTCCGGCCAGACCACGGACATCCAGATCCACGCCAACCACATGGTGCACATCCGCAACAAGATGAACACCCTGCTCAGCCAGTACACCGGCCAGCCGCTGGAGACTATCCAGAAGGACACCGAGCGTGATAACTATATGACGCCCGAGCAGGCAAAGGCCTACGGCCTGATCGACGAGATCCTCTATAAACACTGATTCGGGGGAAGAACATGGCAAATCAAACGTCCGGCAAGGACGGAAAAGGACGCGAGATGCGCTGCAGTTTCTGCGGCCGCTCCCAAAATGAGGTCGAACAGCTGCTGATCGGCCCCGGCGTCAATATCTGCAACGAGTGCATCGACATGTGCCATAACATGCTGTACAAAGATGGCGAGAACCCGCCGCCTCCGCGCGCCGGGGCCTCCCGCCGCCAGCAGGCACAGCCCGGTGCAGCCCAGTCACGCTATGATACCGACCCGCTCGCAAGCGTCAATATCCTTACTCCCGCCGAGATCAAGGCTGGGCTGGATCAGTACGTCATCGGGCAGGACGATGCCAAGCGTGTGCTGGCAGTCTCCGTGTACAACCACTACAAGCGCATCCTCTCCGGCCAGCAGACCGGCGTGGAGCTGCAAAAATCCAACGTGCTGATGCTGGGCCCCTCCGGTACCGGCAAGACCCTGCTGGCCCAGACTTTGGCCAAGATGCTCAACGTGCCGTTTGCTATTGCCGACGCCACCACCCTGACTGAGGCTGGCTACGTGGGCGAAGACGTGGAGAATATCCTGCTCAAGCTGATCCAGGCGGCAGATTTCGACATCCCCAAGGCCGAGATCGGCATCATCTATGTGGACGAGATCGACAAGATCACTCGCAAGAGCGAGAACCCCTCCATCACCCGCGATGTCGGCGGCGAGGGCGTTCAGCAGGCATTGCTGAAAATCGTTGAGGGGACTGTCAGCAACGTGCCGCCCAACGGCGGCCGTAAGCACCCGCAGCAGGAGTTCATCCAGATCAACACCAAGAACATCCTCTTCATTTGCGGTGGCGCCTTCGATGGTCTGGAGAAGCTCATCCAGAAGCGTACCGATAACGCCTCCCTGGGCTTTGGCAGCCAGCTGCGTACAACGCTGGATAAAGATGAGACCCGCCAGAAGCTGCTGAAGAAGGTCGAGCCCGACGATTTGGTCAAGTTTGGCCTGATCCCCGAGCTGATCGGCCGTCTGCCGGTCGTCACCGTGCTGGACCCGCTGGACGAGGATGCCCTGGTCCGCGTGCTGACCGAGCCGAAAAACAGCCTGGTGCGCCAGTACAAAGAACTGCTGCATCTGGATAATGCCGAGCTGGTCTTTACCGATGCAGCCCTGCATGCCATCGCCCGCAAGACGGTGGAGCGCAAGAGCGGTGCGCGCGGTCTGCGCAGCGTGGTCGAAGATCTGCTTATCCCTATCATGTACGACATCCCCTCTGATGCCACCATCACCAAGGTGACCATCGACGAGGATACCGTCAACGGGGGAGAGCCGCATGTCGAGCACGGCATTATGCGCCCGCGGTACAAAAATATCGCAATGAAACAATAAGGGGTAACACCACACAATTCCAAAGCACCGCTCCGGCGGCTGCGGCATGCTATCTGTGTTGCAAAAATGCTCGGTAATACACAAAGTATTACCTGCGCTTTTTGCTTAGCAGCTGGCATACCTCGCTCGCCGTATCGGCACTTAGAATTGTGCGGTGTTACCCAATTACGGTAGGAATGGTAAAACATCCCTACCGTATTTTTTGTTCACAAAAATTTTATAGTGAAACCTCTTGATTTTTGTATGCGAAGTGGTTATTATATATTTAGCACTCAGAGAGAATGAGTGCTAAACTAAAATCTTCAAAGAGAAATCTTTATTAGGAGGAAATTTCACTATGAAAATCAAACCTCTTGCAGACCGTGTTGTCATCAAACTGGTTGAAGAAGAAGAGACCACCAAGGGCGGCTTGATCCTGTCCGGCTCCGCCAAAGAGAAGCCCCAGGTTGCTGAGGTCATCGCAGTCGGCCCCGGCGGTAACGTCGACGGCAAGGAAGTCGAGATGATCGTCAAGGTCGGAGATAAGGTCCTGACCAGCAAGTACTCCGGCACTGAGGTCAAGGTCGACGGTGAAGAGTGCACCATCGTCCGCCAGAGCGACATCCTCGCTGTGGTTGAGTAATTTTCAGACTTTTCCATTTTGATATAAAAGGAGCGATTCTTTATGGCTAAACAGATCAAACAGGGCGAGGACGCCCGTAAGGCACTTTGCGCAGGCATCGACCAGCTGGCCGATACCGTTAAGGTCACCCTGGGCCCCAAGGGCCGCAACGTGGTGCTGAGCAAGAAGTTCGGCAGCCCGCTCATCACCAACGATGGCGTTACCATCGCCAAGGAGATCGAACTGAAGGATGAGTTCGAGAACATGGGCGCACAGCTCGTTCGCGAAGTCGCCACCAAGACCAACGATGCAGCTGGTGACGGCACCACCACCGCCACCGTTCTGGCCCAGGCTCTTGTCACCGAGGGCATGAAGAACGTTACCGCCGGTGCCAACCCCATGGACATCAAGCGCGGCATGCAGAAGGCCGTCGCCGCCGCTGTTGCCTCCGTTAAGGAGCACAGCCAGAAGGTCAACGGCAGCAAGGACATCGCCCGTGTTGGCACTGTCTCTGCCGGCGACGCTGAGATCGGCCAGCTGATCGCTGACGCAATGGAAAAGGTCACTGCCGATGGCGTTATCACCATCGAGGAGAACAAGACCACTGCCGAGACCTACACCGAGGTCGTCGAAGGTATGCAGTTCGACCGCGGCTACGTGACCCCCTACATGGTCACCGACACCGAGAAGATGGAGACCGTCTACGACGATTGCTCCGTCCTGATTACCGACAAGAAGATCAGCGTCTTCCAGGACGTCGTTCCTCTGCTGGAGCAGGTCATCCAGTCCGGCCGTAAACTGCTGATCATTGCTGAAGATGTAGAGGGCGATGCCCTGTCCAACCTGATCATTAACCGTCTGCGCGGCGGCCTGAATGTCGTTGCCGTCAAGGCTCCCGGCTTCGGCGATCGCCGTAAGGAGATGCTGCAGGATATCGCTATCCTGACCGGCGGTACCGTCATCAGCAGCGACCTGGGCTATGAGCTGAAGGATGCAACCATGCAGCTGCTGGGCACGGCCCGCCAGGTCAAGGTCACCAAGGAGAACACCACCATCGTTGGCGGTGCCGGTGACAAGCAGGCCATTGCTGACCGCGTGGCTCAGATCCGCAGCCAGATCGTTTCCGCTACCTCTGACTTCGACCGTGAGAAGCTGCAGGAGCGCCTGGCTAAGATGGCTGGCGGTGTTGCCGTCATCAAGGTCGGTGCTGCTACCGAAGTTGAGATGAAGGACAAGAAGCTCCGCATCGAGGACGCCCTGAACGCCACCAAGGCTGCTGTTGAAGAGGGCATCGTTGCTGGCGGCGGCACGGCTACCATCAACGCTATCCCCGCTGTTGACAAGGTCGTTAACGAGCTGGAAGGCGACGAGCGCACCGGCGCTAAGATCGTCCGCAAGGCTCTGGAGGCTCCTCTGCGCCAGATCGCCAAGAACGCTGGCCTGGAAGGTAGCGTCATCATCGACAACATCCTGAAGGCTAACAAGGCCAACTACGGCTTCGATGCCCAGAAGGAAGAGTATGTTGAAGATATGATCGAGGCCGGCATCGTCGACCCGACCAAGGTCACCCGTTCCGCTCTGGAGAATGCTGCCAGCGTTGCAGCCATGGTCCTGACCACCGAGAGCCTGGTCGCCGATCTGCCTGAGCCGCCGGCCCCCGCCGCCCCCAACCCCGACATGGGCGGTATGTACTAAGCGGTACAGACCCCATAGCGGTACAGACCCCATAAATAACGAATAAGCCCGGCATCCGCCGCAAACGGATGCCGGGCTTGTGTTTGTATTTTGCCCCGCTCTGTGTTATACTAAATAAATCTTACATTTTTGTGCAAAGGGGGGACAGCGCCATGAAGAAACACGCCAAATATCTGATCTTGGCCGTTACGCTGGGTATCATGGCGCTGATCTTCTTCTTCTCGTCCCAGCCGGGGGAGGCATCCTACCAGCTCAGCGGGGTAGTGGCGGATACTGTGCAGCACAGCAAAGTTTCGACCATCACGCCGTCCTGGTTCAGCACGCAGAACTTCAACGCCAACATCCGCAAATGGGCGCACGTGTATATCTACTGCGCGCTGGGCGTCAGCATGGCGGTCACGGTGCACCTCTGGACACGGCGCATCGCCCTATGGCAGCAAGGCCTGCTGGCGGCAGCGCTCTGCACGCTGTACGCCATGTCGGATGAAATTCACCAATATTTCGTCCCCGCCCGCGCCATGCTGCTGACCGATGTAGGCATCGACGCCTTCGGCTTTCTGCCCTGCATCGCGGTGACTTGCATCATTATCTGGCTGCTGCAGCGCAGAAAAGCAAAACAATAATTGTTTGCCGCTCCCTCCACCCGGCCATACTAACCGGGGAAAGGGGGCGGTTTTGTGTCATTGCGGCGGCTTACGGGATTGTGCTGTGTGCTGATGGTGCTGACGGCGGTCATTCTGGCGCGGGTGTACTGGGTAGGCACCGATACCACCTACGCGGCCAGCGCCGGGCGGCAGGCCACCCAAACCACAGAATTACCCCGCGCCCGCGGCAACTTCCTGGACCGCACCGACCGTCCGCTCACCGGCACCGATACCACCCGCTACGCCCTCTGCGTCCCCGGCGACAACAGCTACTCCGCGCTGCTGCCCTACGTGTCCTACCAGGCGCAGACCCTGCTGTACGAGCGCCGCAATTCCACCAGTCCCTTTTTGGTCGAAATCGGCCAAACCGGTGCCCCGGCCAATGTACTGCTGCTGGATCAGCCCTGCCGTACGCTGCCCAGCCCTATTGCTGTGCACCTGCTGGGCTACCTCGACCAGGAAGGCCGCGGCGTCACCGGGCTGGAACGCGCCTGGGACGCTGTGCTGGCAAACTCCTGCGACCAGACCGCCGCCGTCTGCCGGACAACCGCCCGCGGGCGGCTGCTGGGCACCGGCACGCCGGAAATCATCACCGAGCAGCAGGGCACAGACGCCCAGGTGCAGCTGACCCTCGACGCGGACATCCAGCGCTTGTGCGAAGGCCTGGCCCAGCTGTATATGTCCCGCGGCTGCATCCTCGTCATGGACACCGCCACCGGCGAGGTGTTAGCCAGCGTCAGCATGCCGGAGTACGACCCCGACGACGTGGCCCGCAGCATCCGCGCCGATGATACTTCACTGGTCAACCGGGCGTTCTCCACTTTCAGCGTGGGTTCTGTGTTCAAGGTGGCGGCGGCGCTGGCCGCCTACGAGAATGGGCTCGATTGGTTCACCCATGATTGCACCAGCAGCATCGAGGTGGACGGCCAGACCTACCGCTGCGCCCTGGGCAAAGCCCACGGCACGGTCAACCTGCGCGGTGCGCTGGAGCAAAGCTGCAACACCTACTTCGTCGCCCTGGGCCAGATCTTGGGCGGGCAGGCCCTGGGCACGGCGGCTGCCGAATTAGGCTTTGGCACCGCTGTGCCCATAGCTCCGGACCTGACCGCCAGCGCCGGGGTGCTGCCCACCGCCAAAGAACTGCAAAGCACCGGCCAGCTGGCGGTGTTCAGCTTCGGGCAGGGCAGCTTCACCGCCACGCCCCTGCAAATCACCGCCATGATGAACACCATCGCCGGCGGTGGCACCTACCACACGCCACGCTTCTGCTACGGCGTCACCGATGCAGACGGCACCCTCACCGACCCATTTCAACTCCCTGCGCCCCGCATCGCCTGTGATGCCGCCACCGCCAAAACCTTGCGCAGCATGCTGCAAAGCGTGGTCGAGGATGGCATCGGCCACGCCGCCAAACCCGCTGGCGGCACCGCCGCAGGCAAGACCGGCACCGCCCAGACAGGCCAGTTTGATGCAGCAGGGGACGAGCTGCTCAATTACTGGTTCAGCGGCTTCACCCCGGCGCAAACACCGAAATATACCATCACGGTCTTGCAGGACGGCGTACTGGAACCCGAAACTTCCAGCGCCGCCCTCTTTGCCAAAATTGCCGAAGGCTTGCAAGTGATTGAACAGCCAGCATCCGATTGAATAAGAATGACCCCATTGCGCTAAACACCCGGAAAAACCAGTTGACAAGCCGTAAAAAGGGGCATATAATAGCTTTGTTAAAAGGAAAATGGCGATGAAAGGGCCAATGCCGATCAGACCAGTCCGTAGAGAGGATACCACTAGGTGAAAGGTATCCGGCTGTACCCCGGCAAAGCCACCCCGGAGCTTTCGGTATTTAAGCCGAGCGTAACTGCGGCGTTAACGCGGGTAAAGTGGCAGTGTGTCCATGCGGCACATTGCAAACCGGGTGGTACCACGGAAGCTTACACAGCCTTCGTCCCTGTACAGGGGCGAAGGCTGTATTCTTTTTTGTGGCCTTTCACCGTAAATCAATGGATAGGAGAACACACACATGCAATGGACAGGACTTAACGAACTGCGCGAAAAGTATCTGCATTATTTTGAGACCAAAGGCCATCTGCGCCTGGGCAGCTTCCCGCTGGTGCCGAAAGACGACCCCAGCCTGCTGCTGATCAATAGCGGCATGGCCCCCATGAAGAAATGGTTCCTCGGCCAGGAAGAGCCGCCGCGCCATCGCGTGACCACCTGCCAGAAGTGCATCCGTACACCGGATATTGAGCGCGTCGGCATCACCGCCCGCCATGGCTGCTTCTTTGAGATGCTGGGCAACTTCAGCTTCCAGGATTACTTTAAGAAGGAAGTCATTCCCTGGGCCTGGGAATTCCTGACCAAAGAGCTGGAGATCCCCGCCGATAAGCTGTACATCTCCGTCTATCAGGACGACGATGAAGCCTACGACATCTGGACCAAGTCCGTCGGCATCCCCGAGGACCACATGGTCCGCCTGGGCAAAGAGGATAACTTCTGGGAGCATGGCTCTGGTCCCTGCGGCCCCTGCTCTGAGATCTACTATGACCGCGGCCTGAAGTACGGCTGCGGCAAACCCACCTGTGGCGTCGGCTGTGATTGTGACCGCTTCATGGAGATCTGGAACCTGGTCTTCAGCCAGTACGATGCTGACGGCAAGGGCAACTATGAACTGCTGGCCAAGCCCAACATCGATACCGGCATGGGCCTGGAGCGTCTGGCCGTCGTTATGCAGGATGTCAACAACCTGTTCGAGGTCGACACCGTTGCTGCTGTGCTGCACCATGTGGAGCGCATCGCCGGCAAGAAGTATGAAGAGAATGAAAAGGACGACGTCTCCATCCGCGTCATCACCGACCACATCCGTGCTACCGTCTTTATGGCATCCGACGGCATCCTGCCCTCCAACGAGGGCCGCGGCTACGTTATGCGCCGTCTGCTGCGCCGCGCTGCCCGCCATGGCCGCATGCTGGGCATCAACCGCCCGTTCCTGACCGAGCTGGTCGACACTGTCATCGAGTCCAGCGAGGCCGGCTACCCCGAGCTGCGTGAGCACGAAGCCTATATCAAGAAGGTCATCGGCACCGAGGAGCTGCGCTTCGGCCGCACCATCGACGCTGGCCTGAACATCCTGAACGGCATGATGAGCCACCTGAAGGAAGTCCATGAGAAGGTCCTGTCCGGCGCGGAAGTCTTTAAGCTGAATGACACTTTCGGCTTCCCCCTCGACCTGACCCGTGAGATCGCCGCCGAGGCTGGTCTGGCTGTCGACGAGGCCGCTTTCCATGTCGAGATGACCAAGCAGCGTGAGCGCGCTCGCGCCGAGCGCCTGGCCAAGGACATCTCCGGCTGGAGCGCCGACCTGTTCGGTGAGCTGACCGCCGAGGCTACCCAGTTTGACGGCTACGACACCCTGAGCGAATCCGCCAAGGTCATCGCCCTGTCTGACGGCGAAGAGTTGGCCGATGCCATCGCCACCGACGAGGCAGGCGAGAGCAAGGACGGCGTGCTGGTCGTGCTGGACCGCACCCCGTTCTACGCCGAGATGGGCGGCCAGGTCGCTGACCACGGCTATATCACCAACGGCGACGCCAAGCTGAAAGTCACCCAGGTCAAGAAGACCCCCAAGGGCTACTTTGTCCATACCTGCGAGCTGCTGGACGGCACCATCCATGTGGGCGATGAGGTCACCGCTTCTGTTGATACCCAGCGCCGTATGGCCATCTGCCGCAACCACACCGCCACCCACCTGCTGCAGAAGGCTCTGCGCGAGGTCCTTGGTGAGCATGTCCATCAGGCCGGCAGCTATCAGGATGATAAGCTGACCCACTTCGACTTCACCCATTTCAGCGCTGTTACCCCTGAGGAACTGCGCAAGGTCGAGGACCGCGTCAACGAGAAGATTTTCGAGGCTCTGCCTGTCGCCATCCAGAACCTGCCCATCGA
>OHYB01001050.1_pt1 | contig 11193 bp, 8 predicted proteins | sample 1580181 | NCBI WGS metagenome assembly OHYB01 (sample SAMEA3882510, study PRJEB24775) | human gut metagenome | biome: human-associated habitat; feature: intestine environment; material: feces | place: Netherlands | collected 2009/2010
GGGCCGGGACAGTCCGAGAGGCATAAGGTTGATCGCGAGTTCCGCACGAGCCGGAGAGCACTTAATGTGCTCTCCGTGCGAGCAGGACTGTCCGAGCAGGCGACCAAATACCAAAGCCCTCGGAACGGCGGGACAGAGTATGCCCCGCCCCTCGGGACGACGGGATAGATAAGGAGCACCCATGGCAGGCAAGCCGCAAACACTAGCTACGACCTCGGCATTCGAGATCTTGGGCCCCGTCATGGTCGGCCCCAGCTCATCGCACACCGCCGGCGCCCTGCGCTGCGCCCAAGTTGCCGCCAGCCTGCTGGAAGGCCGCATCACCAAAGTCACCTTTGGCCTGTGGAACTCCTTCGCCCACACCTACCGCGGCCACGGCACCGACCGTGCGCTCGTCGCGGGCATCCTGGGCCTCGACACCGATGACGAGAACATCAAGCAGGCCTTCGACCTCGCGCGCGAGCAGGGCCTCGAATATCACTTTGACATCAAGGGCGACGACGCCTCCATCCACCCCAACACCGTCGACATCGAAATGGTCGACGATACGGGCGCCACGGCACAGGTCCGCGGCGAGAGCCTGGGCGGCGGCAAGATGCGCATCAGCCGCATTAACGGCGTCGGCGTCGACATCTCGGGCATGTATTCCACGCTCTTCGTGGCGCACAAGGACGTCCCCGGTGTACTCGCCGCGCTCACCAACCTGCTCGCCTACGCCCACGTAAACATCGCCTTCTGCCGCACCTACCGCACCGAAGTGGGCGGCCAGGCCTACTCCGTCTTTGAGACCGACGGCGCACCCGACGACACCGTCGTCCCCATGCTGCGCAAGCTCGACAATGTCGATTACGCAACGTTTATCGAGCTCCCCGGTTCTGCCTCGTCGCTCTCCCCCGGCGTCTCGGCCAAGGAGATCTTCGATGACGGTGAACAGCTGCTCGATGCGTGCGAGGAACTGGGGCTCAGCATCGGCGCCGTCATGGCCGTTCGTGAGGCGCGTCTGACCGGCGAGGCCCACGCCGTCGCCGCCATGCGCCGCGTGCTCGACGTCATGCGCGAGGAGACCACGGCCCCCCTCGCCAATCCGCAGCGTTCGCTCGGCGGTCTTATCGGCGGCGAGGCCAAACTTGTCGAAGCCACCGGCCGCAACGATTTGAGCGCAAGCCTGATGGGCCCCGTTCAGACCGATGCCGTGGCCCGCGCGATGGCCGTGCTCGAGCGCTCCGCCGCGATGGGTGTGATCGTCGCAGCTCCGACGGCAGGATCCGCGGGTGTTGTGCCCGGCTGCGTGCTGGCGCTCGCCGATCGCCTGCAGCTCGACGACGAGCAGGTCATGGACGCGCTCTATTGCGCAGCCGCCATCGGCCTCAACCTCACCACAAGCGCCTGCGTTGCCGGCGCCGAGGGCGGCTGCCAGGCCGAGGTGGGAAGCGCCGCTGCCATGGCAGCCGCCGCGCTGGTGCAGATGCTCGGCGGCACGCCCGAGCAGGCGCTCGACGCCAGTTCCATCGCGCTGAGTAACCTGCTGGGTCTCGTTTGTGACCCCGTAGGTGGCCTCGTGGAGGTGCCCTGCCAAAACCGCAACGCCATCGGCGTAGCAGCGGCCTTTAGCTCGGCACAACTCGCCCTCGCAGGCATTAAGAGCTTGGTGCCGTTTGACCAGATGGCACATGTCATGCTCTCGGTAGGCCACGCGTTGCCGGCCACGCTGCGCGAGACGGCAAAGGGCGGCATCGCGCAGGCTCCGGCCGCACTTTCGGCCTGTGCAAAATGCGGTGTGTGCGGATAGCGACAAAGAACGACTCAAAGGTGGGACAAATGTCCCACCTCTTTTGAATGCCACCGTTTCCGTACCACAAACAGCAGGGCAATCGCTATAATGCAAGCCCAGTAAAAACACGATGAACCGCAAGGCGAAAATCGAAGGATATGCATACGATGTCGCAAAACGATCGAACTCAACTGATTCCCGATCCGCAGCAGCCGAGCAGGCACACCGGAGGCGTTCAGTCGCCGCGTCCTATCGCGCCGAGCCACGGTCAGCAGCGTAGTGCAGCAAACGCTTCCCAACACCCGAACCAACAGCGACAGCAGCGTCAACAACGTCAGCAGCGCCAGGCAAACGGCAATGCGCCCAAGCAGCCCCCCACGCACGCTCGGGGCGATCGTGGCCCCGCGCGCAAGTCCGCCGGCAACAATAAATCGGGCAAAAAGACGACGCTCTTTGTCGTCCTGGGTCTAATCATCATTGTCTATATCGTAGGCATCGTAGCGTTTTCGCAGCTAGCTTACCCCAACACCACCATTGCCGGCGTCGACGTCTCGTTCTCCAACGCTTCGTCTGCCGCCACCAAGGTCAACTCGGCATGGAAGCACTATAAGCTCACCGTGACAGGCGATGACTTTAGCTGGACCTATCAGCCCGAATCCGATGAGCCCATCGTTGATGGCGAAGCTGCCGCAAAAGAGATCATCAGCCACAACGAAGCCTTTATATGGCCGGTCCGTCTTGTGGAATCCTTAAGCGGCAAGACCAAAACAACCGCTACCTCCAACGAAGTCGATCTTGATCAAGACGTCGACCTGTCCATGCTCTCCGACACCTTTGACCAAAAGCAGTTTGAGGAGGATCTGGGCGCCGCCATCGACGAGTTTAACGAGGGCCGTTCGGGCACGTTCGAGGCCAATAGCTCCTATGACGAGCAGGCCGGCAAGTTTACCGTCGAGAAGGCGCGCTCCAACGAAAAACTCAACCGCGAGCATGTCATTAAGTATGCCGAGCTCGAGCTTGCCTCGCTGGCCGAGACCGTAGATCTTTCCAAGCTCGGCAACGATGCCTATGAGCCGCTCAATGGAACGCTGACCGATGATCAGATTCAGGCCGCATGCGATGCCGCCAACAACTTCTTGGGCGTCAACGTGACCCTCAAGCTCAACGGCGAGGATGCCGGAAAGATCGACGGCAGCTCCGTATTGCAGTGGATCAGCTTTGCCGATCCGGCCAACCCCACGCTCGATACGTCGCAGATCAGCAGCTGGGCAGCCGAGCTCGCTAACGGCTTTAATACCGTGGGCTCCACTCGCTGGTGGACGCGCGCCGATGGCAAGCAGTGCGCCGTCGAAGGCGGTGACTTTGGTTGGTCCATCGACAGCAGCTCGCTCGCCAAGCAGGTCGAGGACGCCATTAACAACAAGCAGACCGGCGAGATCGAGATCAAGTACTCCCAGAAGGCCGACACCTTTACCGCAAAGGGAGAGCCCGACTGGAAGGCGTATATCGACGTCGACCTGTCCGAGCAGCACGCGCGCTATTATGACGAGAACGGTAATATCGTTTGGGAGGCCAACTTTATTTCCGGCAAACCGGGCGAAGACGCCACCCCCGAGGGCGTGTGGCAGATCAACAGCAACGACGGCGGCAGCACCCTGATCGGAGCCAAGGACCCTGAGACCGGTAAGCCCAAATACGAAAGCCCGGTGAGCTACTGGATGCCGTTCGAGGGCAATATGATCGGCTTCCACGATGCCGCCTGGCAAAACGACAAGAGCTTCGATAATGCCGAGTCCTATAAGTGGTGCGGTAGCCACGGTTGCATCAACCTACGCCTGGCAGACGCCAAGGCACTTCACGACTGCATCAAAGTCGGCCTGTGCGTGGTTGTGCACTCGTAGTGCAACGCGCGCATTCCTACAACGTGGAACTGCTGCGACCAATCTAACAGTTCCGAAAGAAACCGTCCTATGCGCCCGCCCCAACCGGTGGGCGCATATAATTATCGAGGTTCTTTCTATGAAGGAGACGCTATGCCGAATGTCCCCACGCTCACCCGGGCCCAGATGATACCGAGCGCTCGCCCGAAGGTGCCACCGAAACGATTCCTCTGATTATAGACATACCTGCCGACAAACAGGGCGGACGCACGAACGATACGGCCGAGATTTCCGATGAAGAGGCATATGTCAAGCTCAAGGCAAAGCGTGCCGAACGTCGACGCAAAAAGCTGATTCGACGCGGTATTGCCGCCGGCGTCGTGGGTGCCATCGCGCTCATTGCCATTGTCGCAACCCTGGTTATCAATGCGAAGCCACAGGGCGCTAGTGGGCCTGTAACCGACATGGTGACCGAGGGCACGTTTACCACAACGGTCGAGGCGAAAGGCCAGCTCAAACCCATTTCGTCCTCAGTGGTCTCCCCTTCTGTCGACGGCACGGTCGATTCGATCAACGTGCAGGCAGGCCAATCCGTCAACGAGGGCGACGTGCTTATGACCATTAAAAACGACGAGCTCGATCGCAACGTTGCTGAGGCGCAGCGTGCAGTTGCAGCCGCTCAAGAAGACCTCGCCAACGCACAGAAAGCCGCAGCTACCGCGCAGGCCACCACAACGACGGACGTCGATGGAACTTCTGCAGCGGCTGGTGTCTCCGACGCATCGGCGGACACGAACGCCGTATCGGCCGCGCAGCGCAGCCTCGCATCAGCCCAGGCAAACCTCGACCAGGCGAACGCCAAGGCCTCCAGTCGCACGGTCACGGCCCCGAGCTCGGGTAGCATCGTGGAGCTCAACGCCAAGGTGGGCGCCACGGTAACAGGCGGCATGATCATGGGCGAAAGCGATACGAGCGGCGGCAAGCAATGCATGCAGATCGCCGACTTATCTAAGATGAAGGTGACCGTGCAGGTGGGCGAAAAGGACATCGCCAAGATAGCCGTTGGGCAGAGCGCCAACGTCACGTATCCCGCGTTTCCCGATATCGTGAGCCAGGGCACCGTCACGGCTATCGCGTCGGTGGCAAACTCCGACGCCGCCAACGGTGGCGGCGGCAGCGTAACCTTTAACGTCGACATTCTCATAGAGGCGCCCGACGCGCGCCTGAAGCCGGGCATGACGGCCGAGGTATCGGTGGTGACCGAGCAGCTCGATGACGTGGTGATGGTGCCGACGATGGCGCTCATGACCGAAGACGGCGAACACTATTATGTCAACGTCGCAACCGATGACGAGAGCAAGCAAACCCATCGCGTGAAGGTGACCGTCGTGACGCAAAACGACAACGAAGCCGTAGTCGGCAAGACACAGGTCAAGCGCGACGACCAGGGCAACGAGATCAACCCCAACGTGCCGGTTACCAAGCTGCGCGATGGCGACACCCTCGTCATGGACACCGGAGCGGACGCAACGGCTGACGGCGGCTACGGCGCGGATTCGGACAGTATGTCTGCCGACGAGGGCATGTAATGCGTCCCGTTATCGACATCCGCAACGTGCACCGCATCTTTGAGAGCGAGGCGGGGTGCGCCCACATCCTGCACAACGTGAGCCTGGCGGTAAATCCCGGCGAATTCGTCGCTATCACCGGCCCCTCGGGCTCGGGCAAGTCGACGCTCATGAACATCCTAGGCTGTCTGGATAAGCCGACGGCGGGCGACTACTACCTGCAAGGGCTCAACGTGGCCGAGCTCGATGATGAGGAGCTCACCGAAGTTCGCGCCCTGAGCATTGGCTTTGTCTTTCAGAGCTTCAACCTGCTGCCGCGCCTGTCGGTTATCGAAAACGTGATGCTGCCGCTGGCCTACACCAATGTGCCCCGTAGCCAGCGCGAAATGCGCGCCGTGCACGCGCTGCAGGCTGTCACGCTGCCCGTCGACCACTGGGACCACCGCATATCCGAGCTCTCGGGCGGCCAGATGCAGCGCGTCGCAATCGCGCGCGCCCTCGTCAATGACCCGCCCATCATTCTGGACGACGAGCCGACGGGAAACCTGGACTCCGCTACCGGAGCGCTTGTGATGGAGACCTTCCATAAGCTCCAGAAGCGCGGCAAAACCATCGTGCTTATCACACACGACCCCGGCATCGCCGCCGAGGCCGACCGTGCCGTGACCATACGCGACGGTCGCATTCACGACGGCGCGTATATTCCACATGCACCGCGGACCCTGCGTGGCGCCGTAGATAGCCTGCCCATGATTTCCGCCTCCGCCAACCCGCCGAAAGGAGTGATGGCATGAGCGCCCGCGATCTCATCCAGGAAGCCCTTCACTCGCTCGAGGCCAACAAGGGGCGCAGCCTGCTCACCATCCTGGGCATTGTCATCGGCATCGCCTCGGTTATCGCCATGACTTCGCTCATCGGCGGCATCCAAAACAGCCTGGTCAACAGTCTGGGCCTCAATGCAGCTCGCATGGTTCAGATCTATTCGTCGCAAGAACTCACCGAGTCGGACATCGAGAAGCTTCAAAAACTGGTGCCGCAGATAGAGCAGATCGGCATTGTCGACAGCGCGTATACCGAGTACAAGACCGGCGATAAAAGCTATACCGTCATGGCGCAGGGCGTCGATAACGACATGCTCGACGCGGTGGGGGCCGGCAAGCTCGTTGCGGGGCGCACCTATTCCCAGGCCGAGTCCCAATCAGGCTCGCGCGTGGCGCTCATCAGCCGCGGCGGCGCCGATCAGCTTTACGGCAACGAACAGGACGCGGTGGGCAAGACTGTTAAGGTCTCCAACGGCGAGGTGCAGATTGTCGGCGTTATCGACGGCGGCAGCGACTCCATGGGCTCGCTCACGCTGTATATGCCACGCGAAACCATCTCCGGGCTATTTGGCGACGAGAATCCTTCATTCCCCAGCGTGACGGCTCTTGCCGCCGAGGGCACGGACATGGATGAGCTCTGCAAAACCATCGAGTCCAAGGTGCGCGCGATGAAGGGCATCGCGGAGGATGATGAGTACGACAGTGTATCGGCGACCTCCATGAAAAGCGCCATCGATGCACTCAACTCCTTTATGGGCGCGTTCTCGCTCATCATGGGCGCTGTCGCCAGCATCTCGCTGCTTGTCGGCGGTATCGGCATTATGAATATGATGCTCACCAACGTGACTGAGCGCATCCGCGAGATCGGCATCCGCCGCGCTCTGGGCGCCAGTCGTCGCGATATCACCGCGCAGTTTTTGGCCGAGTCTTCGGCGCTGTGCGTCACCGGCGGACTGTTGGGTGTCCTGATTGGCTATCTGCTGGCATGGGGACTCACGTTCTTTGCCGCAAGCTCGGGCATCATGAGCGAGTTTGGAGCCACCGGGACGATCACGCCAAGCTTCTCCATTACGACCGTGTTGATCGCGTTCGCCGTCTCCGTCGGCATCGGCGTAATCTTTGGCTTCTATCCCGCTCGCCGCGCGGCAAAGCTCGACCCGGTGGAGTGCCTACGCTACCAGTAAGCCACCGCCAACAAGTTGCGGTGAATTAGGGACTAAATATGCTATCTAGCAGCAAATACAGACACTATTTCACCGCAACTTATTGAAGGGCTGCTTACGCCAGTTCCGGGCGTCGTCCTCGAGCTATTGGCGGATGACAGGCTTGTACGGGTCGAGCTTGCTCGGGGCGCTCCTCCTCGCAGGCGGGAGGGCACGCATGCGCGGCGAGCGCCTAGCGCGCGAACTCCCGTAAGAGCGCGTCTTCCACTTCCCTAAGCGAAAGGGCCCCGCCTCCCTCGGCGGGACGGGCGACCACGATACAGCGCGCTCCCACGTCGCGCGCGGAGGCGATCTTCTCGGCCGTGCCGCCTACGGTTCCCGAGTCCTTGGTCACAAGCCACTGGGCGCCCACCTGCCGAAGCATCGCCTCGTTGAGCTCGCGGGTGAAGGGCCCCTGCATGCCGATGACGTGCGACGGCGAAAACCCCGCGTCGATGCACTTCGTTATAGCACCGGGCAGAGGGAGCACACGCACGAAGAAGCGCTCCGCGAAATCGGCGACGCGCGTGTAGGGAGCAAGCTCCTTGCTCCCCGTCGTGAGAAGCGCGCGACCCGGGTTCTCGGAGAGAAAGCGCGCCGCGCAGGCGATCGACGCGACCGACACGACGCCTTTGGGCAGCACCTCGACCGGGCGCGCAAGGCGCAGGCATCGTGCACCCACGGCGAGCGAAGCGGCCCGGATGTTGCCGCTTGCGAGCGTAGCGAAGGGGTGCGTGGCGTCGACGACGATGCGCGCGCCGGAAAGCTCGCGCTCCATGTCGGCCTCGTCGAGCCTGCCCGCATGCACCTCGATGCCCGGAAGCTCGCCCAAAAGCTCGCCTCCGTACTCGGTTGCCGCGTAGGCACGGGCGGGGATGCCCGCCCCGCTCGCCAATTCGCACAGAAGGCGGCCCTCGGTGGTGCCGGCGAAGATGCGCAGCGCCGGCGCGGATGCGGGCGCCGTCACTTCAGGCCGCCTGGGCGCGTGATCTGGTAGAGCAGCGCGTTCATAATGGCGGCCGCCACGGTCGAGCCGCCCTTGCGACCCCTCGCGACGATGGCCGGCACGCGTCGCGCGAGTAGCTCCTCTTTCGCCTCGACCACGTTCACAAACCCAACCGGCACCCCAACGACGAGCGCGGGCGCGATCTTCCCCGCGTCCATGAGCTCGGCGAGGCGCAGAAGTGCTGTGGGAGCGTTGCCGACGGCCACGATGAGCGGACCCTCGATGCCGCAAGCTTTGTCCATGCTCGCAACGGCGCGAGTCGTGCCCGCGGCGCGCGCAGCCGAGGCGACATCAGGGTCGGCCATGTAGCACACGGCCTTGCGAGCGCCATGTTCGTGTCGGTGAGCACCGTGGCCCCTGCGCGCAGTGCGTCGAGCGCACAGTGCGCGGCGTCATGGGTGAACACGAGGGAATCGGCGTACGAGAAGTCGGCAGTGGTGTGGATGACGCGCTTCACGACGGGCTCTTCGAGCGGCGGGAACGTCCGGCCGCCGAGCTCTTCGGTGATGATTTCAAAGCTGCGCCGCTCGATGTCGCCGGGCGCCATCTCCTTGGAATCCATCTAGTACTCCACTCCTTCCCTTGCACATATCCCCTGCTCGTAGGGGTGTTTCTCGCACCGCATCTCGGTTATGTAGTCGGCCTTCTCCACGATCTTGCAGGAAGGCGCGCGCCCGGTGAGCGCTACTTCGACGCCGCGCGCGGACATATCGAGCGCGCGGTCCACGAGCGCCTCGTCGACAAGCCCCTTCGAAAGCGCGTCGAGCGCCTCGTCGAGCACGAGCAGCCCCTCCTGCGCGCCCTCGAGCTCGGCGAGCGCGGAAGCGAGGTTCCCATCGTGCAGCTCGCGCGTCGCGGCAAGTTCTTCCGACGTCATGGACCAGGTAAACTTGTCCGACGCCTTCCCCGCGAACACGGGCACGCCGAAATGCTCGGCGAGCAGGCGCGCCTCCCCGCTTTCGCCGTCTTTCAGGAACTGCACAACGACGACGCGGCGGCCTGCGGCGAGCATGCGAAGGGCGAGGCCCATCGCCGCCGTGGTCTTGCCTTTGCCGTCGCCATGATACACGTGGATCATACGCCCTCCTCGATAATGCGGTAGACATACTCCATGTCGAGCGCCCCGCGCACGGAGTCGGCCAGGCGGTCGAACTCGCGCGCACGGTGATCGGCCGCGGACACCGCGCCCTCAGCACCCACGACGCTCTCGGGCAGGCCGCGCATGCGCGCGAGCGAGCGTGCGAGGGCGAGCGCCACCCCCGGTTCGTCGAACAGGCCGTGGAGATAGGTTCCGAACACGTTTCCGCAGGCCGCGCCTTCTGGTTTGCCGCCAATCGTGCCCGCAGGGGCGCAGGAGACGGTCGTATCGCCGTCGTGAATCTCGTACCCGCGCGCCGTCATGCCGTTCCACACCGAGAACGCGCCTTGGGCGCCCGTGATGCGCAGCTCCGACTGGGCGAGGCGCTTTTCCTCCTTGAACACCGTATTTGCAGGGATGAGCCCGAGCCCGCGCGCGGTGCCAGCGCCTTCCCTGCCGTGCGGGTCGGAAAGCTCGTCTCCCAAAAGCTGGTAGCCTCCGCATATGCCGAGCACCGGCGTGCCCGCGCCCGAAAGCGCGCGTACACAGGCTCCGATGCCGCTAGCCGCAAGCCAGCGCGCGTCGTCGAGCGTGGACTTCGAGCCGGGAAGCACCACCAGGTCGGGTCGGCCCAGATCGGTCGTCGAGGAAACGTAGCGCACGCCCATGCCGGGCACGCGCGAAAGCGGGTCGAAGTCGGTGAAGTTCGACAGATGCGGAAGGCGCACGACGGCGACGTCGATGACGCCGCGCGCCTCGCGGGCAGATAGGCGCGGCGCGAGCGAGTCCTCGTCGTCCAGGTCGAGCGTAAGATACGGCACGACCCCCACGACGGGAACCCCGCACATCTTCTCGAGCGGGGCCAAACCCGGGCGGAGGATTTCCACATCGCCGCGGAACTTGTTCACAACAAGCCCCCGCAAAAGCGCGCGGTCCTCGGGCGCAAGGAGCGCGACCGTGCCGTAGAGCTGGGCAAACACCCCGCCTGGGTCGATGTCGCCCGCGAGCAGCACGGGGGAGGACACGGCGCGCGCGAGCCCCATGTTGACGATGTCGTTTTCGGCAAGGTTGATTTCGTCGGGGCTGCCGGCGCCCTCGATGACGATGACGTCGTTTTCCTCCGCGAGCGAATCGAACGCCTCCAAAATCTGCGGCATGAGCGCCTTCTTTCGCGCGAAGTAGTCCCTCGCAGCGAAGGCTCCCTGCGCCTTGCCGGCCACGATGAGCTGGCTTCGGTGGTCGCTTTCGGGCTTGAGCAGGATGGGGTTCATGCGCACGTCGGGCGCGATGCCGCACGCTTCGGCCTGCATGATCTGGGCGCGCCCCATCTCGAGACCGTCGGCCGTGACACCGCTGTTGAGCGCCATGTTCTGGCTCTTGAAGGGAGCCACGCGCAGGCCGTCCTGCGAAAGAACGCGGCACAGCCCCGCCGCAAGCAGGCTCTTCCCCGCGTTCGACATGGTGCCCTGGATCATGATGGGCTTCGCCCTACCCACGGGTATCGACCTCCTTCGTCGAGCCTCGGCCATACGCGCCCGCCATAGCGCCGCTGCAAGAAGCGCAGCCCCGTTTGTCGGGTTCGCCTTCGCCCGATGCGCCTTCCGCCCGAAGCGCGCGGCCGAACGCCATCGCAAGCCGGGCATTCTCCTTGCGCGTGCGCACCGCGACGCGGCACCAGAAACGGGACAGTACCGAAAACGAGTCGCACGTGCGGACCAAAACCCCCTGTTTATACAGGCGCTCGGGGATGTCTTTCGCCGGTGTCCGGACTAAAAGGAAGTTCGCATCCGACGGCACGACGGAAAGCCCGAGCGAGGAGAGCTCGTGGGAAAGCCACGCTCGCTCGCCCGCCAATACATCGCGCGTG
>OHYB01001051.1_pt1 | contig 11175 bp, 10 predicted proteins | sample 1580181 | NCBI WGS metagenome assembly OHYB01 (sample SAMEA3882510, study PRJEB24775) | human gut metagenome | biome: human-associated habitat; feature: intestine environment; material: feces | place: Netherlands | collected 2009/2010
TATCTGCACAAAATACCGTGGGTTATTTTCGGGTTATTTTCTAACCGCCTATGCCCTCCAGACCGTGATTTTACTGGCTTTTTGGCGAAGCTTTCAAAGAGTGCCGTGGCAAACGAATAAAACTCTTATCATCACTATCCCCTCTCCTCTGAGCACTTATTTCTCCAGTGCTTTTCCTAACATCTCAAACTCTTTCATCGCCTCAATATCTTTCGCCAGTTCATCTTTGCCATTTGCGGAGTATGGTTTGTAAAACAGAACATCCCATGCCAGATAGTCTGCTATGCAGTCAAACTGGCTCTTGATCAGATCATACTGTTTATCCCCTGCCGGAGCACCGCCAATAACAATGATACCGACTTTTTTCTCTTTCATCTGCATGCCACGGCAATAGCATTTGTCGATAACCTGTTTGATCTGTGCTGTGATTCCCCACCAGTAAACCGGTGTTGCAAAAAGGATCATATCTGCTGCTGCGACCTTGTCGATGGTCGGGTTTGTGTCGTCTTTGTCCACACAGCCCTTATGACATTGACAGGCGCCACAGCCTTTGCATGGAGCGATATTCAGTTTGTCTGGATTAATGACTTCAATCTCATTTCCTTCAGATGCTCCTTTGATAAAAGAATTAATTGCTGTTAAAGTATTTCCTTTTCTTGCACTTCCATTGATGATTGCGATCTTCATATTTTTTCCTCTTTTCTGATTTTATAAAATTCGTTCCGGCCTGAACTTCAGATAATCTGATGAAACGAGCCGATACATGATTCCGTTTACTTCTCCTTTGAAGCTGTCATCGTATCTTTCCCTGCCATGGCAGTGAGAATAGATCACCTGCTCTGCACCGTATTTTTCTGCCATCTGCGTGAAGGGACTTTCCTGCTCTCCGATGGTTGTCGGGGGATAATGCAAAAACATGATAAACTTAGAATATCCGTCTGCTTTTGCTTTGTCAAACGATATCCTCAGCCGCTCCCCCTCCCGCTCCCTAATCTTCAGGAAATGTTCTATTGAATCTTTTCCCTCATAACAATATCCCTTGGTTCCGACCAGCGCATAATCTCCGTAATTGTAATAATTATTCTGAAGAAACTGAAGCCGGCCCTCAAATCTGTCATTTAATCTGGCAGTTTTCTTTGCGTCCCAGAACATGTCATGATTTCCACGGAGCAGGATCTTCCGCCCGGGAAGTTTCTCAATAAATTTAAGGTCCGTTTCGCACTCTTCAAGATTTCTCCCCCAGCTATGGTCTCCTGTGATCACGATCGTATCTGTATCCTTCACACATTTTGTGACATACTTCTGGATCTTCTTTTCATGATTCTTCCATATCGGATCAAAGACTTCCATCGGCTTATCCACCGAAAATGCCAGATGAAAATCCCCCATCGCCCACAATGCCATATCCTATTTCCACCCTTTCCATATATCCGGCTGATATCCAAGCGTTGACTGCTTTCCATTTCGAACTACAGGGGTTTTGATCACCTGCGGATTCTCTAGTATCTTTGCCAGCTTGTCCTCATCCGCAATATATTTGATCAATGCAAGCATATCCTTGTCTTTACCTTCCCAGTTGATCATATTTTCCAAACCACCGTTTGCCTGTGCAACCGATGTAAATTCACCTTTACTCATACCCTTTTCTTTCATATCAACAAATTGATATTTGATGCCGCGCTCCTTGAAAAAGCGCTCTGCTTTTCTGGTATCGCTACATTTTTTGGTTCCAAATATCTGTATGTTCATAAAATTTTCATTCCTTTCTTTTCCATTACTGTAACGTATATTCATTATTTTTTCTGTATTTCAAACTAATCAACTCTAGTGTACTGCGATCCATCTGAACTCTTTATTCAGATCCAATGTTTTCACACCAATCTTATTCCCATCCATCATGTAACTTCCGTCCGGCGAAATTGCTTCTTCCGTTCTGGCATATAACAGTAGTCCTGAAACTTTCCCGTTGCCTGTCACATCCTGATTCTTTACATAGGTAAAAATCTGATACAGATTTTCAGAATGCAGTATCGCTTTATCATAATGATCTCTCAGGATTTTTTCATAATACTTGGTATCTATGATCAACACCTGATCTCTGTATTTCAGAAGAGTATCCGTCTGCATTACCGGAAGAAAACGGACCATACTTTCCTCTGTCCCCTCAGACAGATTCCACTTCACCTGCGCAGATCGGATTTCTGCCAAATACGAATGATGCTTCTATAACTGTAATCCCTTCTATCTCAATATTCAGAGAAATCATCATTGATAAAAATAATCATAGCATGGAAGCTTTTTACAGTAAAGCTATTCACAAAAAACTTCTTTCCCTCCACCGCCTGATATGTTACACTGAATTCTGATTTTACAAATAAAAAGGTATCATCCTCATCGGGATCTGCCTTCACACAGGGAGGAAAAATTGTATTATTTATTACTATCTATCATTTTCAGTGCATTCGTATCAATTACAATGCGCCTTTCAGACAAGCACATCCGAAACAATATGACCATGTTTCTCTCAAATTATGCTGTCTGTATCTTATTAGCCATATTATTTGGCTTACGTGTCAACACATCCGCATTTTCAGAAGGAGTGATTTTTCCAATAGGCATGGGACTCATCAGCGGAATTATGTACCTTGTCAATTTTATTCTGCTTCAGGTCAATATAAACCGAAACGGCATTGTATTATCAACAACATTTATGAAACTTGGCGTTATCGTACCAACCATTATGGCTGTTGTAGTTTTTCATGAAACCCTGACCCTTACCTCCATTGCCGGTATCTGTCTTGCACTGATCTCCGTCGTTATCATTAATCAGAATCCGAACGAAGTCAAAAATCAAAATGTTTCTTACCAGTTTTCTTTGTTATTGATTCTGTTAGCAGCCGGAGGTTTCACGGATTCTCTTGCAAACATCTACGACAAATGTGGTTCAGCATCCCTGAAGGATCTGTACCTGCTTTGTACATTTCTCTTCGCATTCCTGTGCAGCCTGATTATAAAGACTTACAAGAAGCAGCGTTTTACTTTCGCTGATCTCGGATGGGGAGCACTTATCGGTATACCAAATTATTTTTCCGCCAGATTTCTGCTACTGTCACTTTCACAAATGCCGGCAACCATCGTATATCCTGTATATAACATCGGTACCATTGTGTTTGTTACTATTACAGGTATGATCTTTTTTAAGGAACGTTTATCACTTGACAAATGGATCGCAATGGGAATCATTTTTCTGGCACTTTTCCTGCTTAGCATTTAACCAGCATCAGTGCCTCGATATGTAATACAGAAAAAAATATCCGATACAGAACGCTTATGTTTCTATACCGGATATTTTTTATTTCTTCTCTATAAATTGTCTTACAAACTCATCATAGCCACAAGGTCTTCCCCAGAAAAATCCCTGTCCGAAATCTGGTTCAAGCTTCTGGATCTTTGCCCATTCTTCCTGGTTTTCAACACCTTCAATACAAATCTTCAAGCCAAGATTATGGATCATCCTGCAGAACTGTTTCAGCAGATAATACTCTTTTTCATCTGCCACAGCACTCGATGTAAAAGAACGGTCAATTTTGATGATCTCCGGATCAAGTTCACTGAGATAATGGAAATTAGAATAGCCGGTTCCAAAATCATCCAGTGCCAGTTTAATTCCCATACGCTTTAATTCCTTTAGGAAATGCTGCGTATTAATATCTCCCTCCAGCAGATCACTTTCCGTCAGTTCAATATTCATTGCTTCCGGTGAAAGTCCTGCTTTTTCCATCTCGTCTGCAATATCTATGATCACATCTGACTTTGATACCTGTACCTGGGAAATATTTATATTGACTTTAAATCCAGGAATCACTTTTCTGATCTGACTACATTTTTCCATTGCTTCTTTCATCATCCAGCGTCCTACCGGAATGATCAGGCCTGTCTCCTCCAAAATTGGAATAAATTCTACTGGAGATACCATTCCAAACTTTGAAGAAGAAAAACGCATCAATGATTCAGCTCCACTGAGCCTGCCACTTTTAGCTTCGATCACTGGCTGGTAAAATGCCACAAATCCCTGGAATCCATTTCTTGTCGCCTCTCTGAGTTCCTGTGTAATTTCTCCTTTTCGAATAAACCGACTATAGTCTTTTTCATCAAATATATAACAACGATTTCTTCCGCGCTTCTTTGCCTCATTCAATGAAAAATCTGTCAGCTTCATAACTTTTGAATATTCAATATTCTCAGAACTGTGCAGAGCCAGACTTCCTCCTGAAATTGTATACATTACCTCAAAATCATTTTCTTCAACAAACTGATCGATGGACTCTCTGATCTTTATAAAAAGTTTTCCTGCCTCTTTTGTATCATCCGAGGAAACATCCAGAATTAAAAATTCATCTGCCATCAGTTTATATACTCTTTGTTTTTCTGACATACACGAAGAAATACATGCCGCTGTTTCTCTCAGTATAAAGTCTCCATATTCCATACTGAATTTCTCATTAATTTCTTTAAAATGATCAATTCCAACACGCAACAGATATCCCTTCTTCCAGGTCGGAACCGGATTACTTATGTATTCACGGAAACCAGTTTCACCCAAAAGCCCGCTGACATTGTCCGCTTTTTGTTTTCCACCAATCTCATTGATGCAGCCAATCATATAAAGAGGCTTCATTTTGGCATCACGTATCAAATGTCCCTTGCATTTGATCCAGACAGGCCTTTTTTTCAGATCCATCCAGCGATACTCCATATTGTGAGTACAGCGCTCTGTACTTAGCAGATCATCAAATTCTGCTTTCAGCTTTGCATAATCAGGCCCATAGACAAAATCTCTGTGATACTCCATTACCTTGTGAAAAGCATTTTTCGGAATACAGAATCGCTCCAGTGCCTGTGGCGCAATATAATAATAATCTGTCCTGAAATCTATAACATACGGATAATTATCGGTGGTAGGACTGATAAGATCAATCATACTGCAAAGCTCATCCAACGGCATATCCTGATATTTTTTCTCGTGGAGGATCACTTCATCAATAATATCTTCTGCAGGATGTTTTTCCATATAGGAAAATGTATTTTCCGTCCCCGTTGTCTTTGCAACTTTTTTCCTGCGTTTCTGGCGATACAGCATCGTATCACTTCGTCTTACTATGTCCTTAAAATCAATATCTGTATTCGGAATATAATATGCATATCCTGTTGAAATACTCAACTGATAACTAAGATCACGTGACGTTTCTTTCAGAGTCCGTTCCAGTACATTTATGCAGCCAGGAATCTGTTCCTTTTCCTCACTATGATACACATATGCAAACTCATCACCGCCAATACGAAAACAGTTTTTTTCATTTTTGAACGCACGCCGGATACACTGGTAGCAAAGCTTCAGTGCTTCGTCTCCCTTTTCATGCCCGAAATTGTCATTGATCTCTTTCAGATTATCTACATCAAGTAATACAACACCTGTCGTCCGCAGCTCAATTTCCTGCTCATCCAGATATTTGATCATGTTTTCGTAGGCATTTCTGTTCATCGCTTCCGTCAGCATATCCATATTTGCCATCTTCTGCAGATATGCAATTTTCTGTTTCTGAACATACTGGTCATAATATCTGTATACCTGTATCCAGATCAGCGAAACAATAAATCCCATGGTTCCAAGCGGAAGGAATATGGACGTAGTTTCAAAATTTCTGATATAATACAAAGCAAGTTCTGCCGCACCAGATACCATTATGATATACAATGGATACTTAAACTCCCGTGCTGCTTCATTTTCTATTTTTTCTGCCTCATAATGAATCAGCATCAATGTATAGACAACTGTAACCAGCATTAATATATGCGTCATCGGAAGCATAAGGAAAATATCTATGATTCCTGCACACTGAAGTATGACCTGTACTGCCATATTCAGCAGGAACAAAATTGCCAGGTATAACGCGCCTTTACGATACTTGCTTTTGCAGATATCATATAAAAGAAAAGTAAATGGCACCGGAAATAGCAAAAAGGAAAAAAGATCCACAAAATAAAGAGTTCTTCCATCCGGGATCAGAAACTGCATAAATCCACACTGCTGCAATGACCATATCGCAATCAGCAAAGAAAAGATTCCAAGATTCAATAAAATCTCATTTTTGCCCACTGATTTTGCTCTGTTCTTTTTTCTCATACTCGAAAAGTACAAAATCAGACTGACTGTCCCAGAAAACAAAATCCCACAGCTGATAAGCAATATCCCGAAACTGTCTTTCAGAATTCTCAGGACACAATCGCCCCTCGTTCCAAAAGAAAGTGAAAACTCATTTCCATAGTATTTCGAATATACCGGAAGTATCCGTACCTCCAGTTTTTTCCCTGCACTATTCTCTGGAAGATCTACAATATGCCAGCAAGAACCCGGTGATTTCAGAAATTTGGGGGTATTTTCATCTCTGCCATACTGGTAAATTTCCTCACCGTCAAGAAGGACCTCAACAGCTGTATGCGTTGTTTTAAACAAAAGCGACCGTTGTCCATTAAACTCCTCCGGCAAAACCATATTCTCTGTCCTGATCTCGCCATCCACTTCCTGCGTCGCTTCAAATGTCACCGTACCGTCAAAAGACAGCTTCTCTCTCGACGTGCTCTGATTATATATCCATGCAGAAAAAACAATGGCAAACAGCCCGAAGGTAACCAATGCGATCCATAGTCTTTTTTGTACTTTCATATTTCCCCTCATCCATAAATTTAATAAACAAGTGTAACTTTTTTAGTATACACCTTATCCGCTTATCTGACCAGAGATTACGGGGATTTTGTTCATTTTCTCTACTGTGACTCTTCCCAATACTCCTCTGCATCCTGAACATCTTCAAATTCGTCCATATGATCAAAATAAAACTCCTCTGGATCATCATAATCTTGTACATCATACATGTCCTTGGCATTAGATAATTATTCATATCCAATGCCATTACTCTATTTATTTCTTGTAAATCTTTACTTACTTTAATATCATCTTTATTTTCCTTTAACTCAACTGTCCTAAGTAATTCAGGCTCAATTATTGTTTATTCGTAACTGTTCAGTACCCTCACAGTTACGAGTCAAAATGCATTCCAAATCACCTTCGGTGATGGCATTTTGCCTTGTATGTCTCGGGATTTTGGCAAAAACATGCCAAAACACCTCGCGGGATACTACCTACTGAATAGTTATGTTTATTCATTTCTTCAATATCCTAAAAAGCGCTTGCAATACCAACAATTTTATTATACAGTATTATTGTTATTATATTTTGTTAGAACTCAGTATTTTAGGCTTTCTGAGTCTTGGAGTCACAGCGGAGATAATCACTCTATTTTTAATGATAATACAAATTGTTATCGCTTTAAAGGGAGAGATGCCTATGTGTTCAAACAATAAATTGGTGGTATACGGCGCGTACGGGGTGGTCAATTTATCTATTCTCCTTAAAATACTGGTTCAAGCGCGCTTAGGAGGTTCAAATCCTCCCCGTCCCGATTATTACAGGTTGCCTTTTGCAACCTTTTTTTATGTCAAAAGACACCAACCTCTCAGTCAGTGTCTCAATCTCTAATCTCAATTATTCAATTTCCTCACATCACCATCTCAAACAATCCCACCATCACCGGCATAGTCGCGATCGACAGCAGTGTCGTTAATACATACAGCGAACTGGAATACGCCGCGTCTTTATCATAGAGCTGTGCCATGGAAGTGACGGTTGCGCAGGCGGGTGTTATGGAGGCGAGGTAGACAGTCAGAAGAATCTGTTTAGAATCCTGTATGCTGGCGAATGTCTGGATTACTTTCATCAATCCCAAAACAAACACCGGGTAAATGAACAGGCGCAGTGCGGCGGAAAGGTAGATTCTTTTTCTGGTGAATACAGTTTTCAGTGGGACTTCTGCGATGACCATTCCTGCCAGAAGCATGCCGAGTGGACCGATCATGTTGTTCATCATGTTCAGGACGTCCTGGGCTCCGGAGGGGAGCTGGATTCGGAAGATGAACAGTACTACTCCGGCTATGATGGAGATGATGTTTACGTTCAGAAGTACTTTTTTCCACTCGAGTTTCTCTTCTTCGCAGAGCATATTTTTGCAGTGAGTCCAGATCAGGATGAGCTGGACGGCAATGTAGGCACTGGAGTAGATGACGTATTCCTGACCAAGTAATTCCTGTACCAGCGGGATTACGAGGATTCCTGCGTTTGAATAGATGAGCGTTGCGCGTTCGATCACGTCTAAATGGAGTGGTTTTTTCAGGATTGCGGTGAGGAGCAGAAACAGGATATGTACTGCAACTGCTGCCGCGCATGCCAGAAGCAGGCCTTTCTGAACATCGGGTGTGTATTCTACCTGAAAGGCATTCAGAATCACGCACGGGATGACCAGATAAACCATGATCACGGACACGCTTTTGCTCTCCGATGACTTCATAAGTCCGGCTTTTACAACTGTATATCCCATAAACATGATCACAAAAAGCTTTATGATTTCTTCCATTAATAATAAACTGATCTGCATTTTTTACACCTGCTTCTTTCTCAAAAATCTCCGTACCACCTCAAACCCGCCGCTCGGCACGCAGAATTTGTCTCGGGATTTCTGGCATTCTTCATACGTGTCTTCGAGGTCGAACCATTCTACAGATTCTACTTCTTCTTTCTGTAAAACAAGGTCATTGATGTCTACCGGCTGGCTGTAGATGTAGACGAAGGCTAGTTCTTCGTCGCGGAACAGTTTGCCGTGGAATTCTTTGGCGAAGGAGATGGGGAAGGTTCCGGCGAATTGGAGCTGGACTGGAGTGCCCTGGATGCCGAGTTCTTCGTGGAGTTCGCGGAGTGCGGACTCCAGGGGCTCATCTCCGGCCTGGATGTGACCTGCGGAGGAGGTGTCGAATTTGCCGGGGAAGGAGTCTTTGTTCTTGGAGCGTTTCTGGAGTAAAACTTCGGTTCTTCCATCTTTTTGGCGGATGATCCAGATGTGAGCGGTTCGGTGAGGGATGCCGTCTGTGTGTGCTTTCTCGCGGGTTACTGTCTTGCCTGTTGGATTTCCTTTTTCGTCTATGATGTCAAATATTTCCATTGTCGTCTGTGCCTTTCTTCGCTTGTCTGCCGCGTTTTGTTTCGAGTTCATTCTGCATCTGTGCGCGGGCTTTTCGCGCGATGCCGGAGTTGCTGTTCATGATGCTCGCGCGGGTGATCTTGTCGTTGCCGTATTTCTGCCGGATCGTATCGAGTGCCGCGTCCAGTTTCCGGTGGCGTTCTTTGTTTTCGGTGTTTTCAAATAAGGATAACTGTTCGTATTCGTCGTCGGAAAGGTTCGTGAGTGCTACTCCAATCAGCCGGAGGGGTTCGCCTTTCCAGAATTCGCGGAAGAGTTTTTTGGCCTGTTTGTATATCTCGTCTGTCACATCTGTTGCATTCTGGAAGGTTGCCTGGTGGGATTTCTTTTTGAAGTCCAGGGTACGGAATGTGACGGCTACGGACAGGCATTTTTTCTGCTGCCTGCGCATTCTTGTGGCTACTATATCGCACTGTTCCAGAAGGATCGGGAAGACCTGTTCCAGCGAGATAATATCTTCATTAAAGGTGGTTTCTGCGCTGAATCCTTTTGCTTCGTCTGCCTGTTCTTTGACCGGAGAATCATCGTTTCCGAGGGCATACTGGTGGAGCTGGTGTCCGTTTTTGCTGCCCAGTAATGCCTGGATATCAGTCTCTTTTGCACGGGCAAGATCACCGATTGTATGGATGCCGATTTCGTTCAGTTTCTTCTCAGATGCTTTCCCAAGAAAGAGCAGGTTTCGGATGGGAAGCGGCCACATTTTTGTCTCGATCTCATCTGGAAAAAGGGTGTGGACTTTGTCTGGTTTTTCAAAATCGGATGCCATCTTTGCCAGCAGTTTGTTGGTAGATACGCCTACATTTACGGTGAATCCCAGTTCTCTGTGTATCCTGTCTTTGATCTCATGGGCGGCTGCGATCGGGTCCGGATAAAGCAGGGACATTCCTGTCATATCGAGAAAAACTTCATCGATGGAAAAGGATTCCATAATCGGTGTATACGAAGCGCAGATTTCTTTGAACGCTCTGGAGCATTTCACATAAAGATCAAAATCGCTCTGTACGATCACGAGCTCCGGGCATTTCCGAAGTGCCATTGCCATCGGTTCTCCTGTCTGGATTCCGTATTTTTTTGCCGGAATGGATTTGGCTACTACGATTCCGGTACGCTTCTTCGGATCACCGCCAATGCATGCCGGAATGTCCCGAAGATCCGGCAGTCCCTGGTCTATCCTTCGCACGGATTCCCAGGAAAGAAACGCGCTGTTTACATCTATATGAAAAATCAAACGGTCCATACTTATCCCTTCCTTTCGCTGTAGTTTCATCTCTTACATATGTTCGAAGTAGGTTGCCACGTCCAGATATGCCTCTATCAGTTCTTCCAGTGTCATTTTGCCCTCTACAAAAATCAATAATACCAATCTTTTCTTATTATATCATGCTCTGTCGGGCGCATCCTACAAAATTTTACATTTTTTTGTATCCAAGCAGTTGCTTTTACAATGGAAGCTCCAAAAAGCTGTCGTTTACCTACTTTACAAACACGCAAATTTTTTATAAAAAAATAGAAAAAAGGGGGTTTTATTGGACTGAATAAAGAGTATAATAGAAAGTGCAAGAACAAATAGGGCTTGCTCATATCAGTATAAAATAGAAAGGTTAAGAAGCAGATATGAAGATTACATCCAGCTATGGCGTAGAATTACGAAAACATAATATCCCGATACGTCAGACGCTGGATGTTTACAGGTCTGCTGTCAGCTATCTGACAGAAATTTATGAGCAGGTATGGGAAGAACTGGAAAGTATTCAAGAAGCTAAGAAACGTTTCAATGAAGCAGAACACCTGATACATACAACGAAAAAGAATCAGACCCGTTTTGATTTTGATGTTCTTTTCCCAAAGATGCCTTGCTACCTAAGAAGGGCAGCCATCCAGCATGCCCTGGGAAGCGTATCCTCTTACAAAACTCGAATGAGATTGTTGGAAAAATCAGTCCAGATAGAAGGAAAGCCGAAACTTGTATATGAGAACCATGCAGATATAATTGTTTTCGAATACCTGGAGACAAAAGGAAAGATAT
>OHYB01001053.1_pt1 | contig 11166 bp, 9 predicted proteins | sample 1580181 | NCBI WGS metagenome assembly OHYB01 (sample SAMEA3882510, study PRJEB24775) | human gut metagenome | biome: human-associated habitat; feature: intestine environment; material: feces | place: Netherlands | collected 2009/2010
CGACATCAAAGCCGCCATGCGCGAGGTGCGGATGGCCCTGCTGGAAGCCGATGTCAACTACAAGGTTGCCAAGGATTTCTGTGCCAAGGTCTCCGAGCGTGCCATGGGTCAGGAGGTCATGGAGAGCTTGACCCCGGCCCAGCAGGTGGTCAAGATCGTCAACGAAGAGCTGGTGGCTCTGATGGGCGGCAGCGAAGCCGCCCGCCTGAACATCAAGAACAAGGGTCAGACCATCATCATGCTCTGCGGCCTGCAGGGCAACGGTAAAACGACCCACGCAGCCAAGCTTGCCAAATACTTCATCAAGCAGGGCCGCCGCCCCATGCTGGTGGCCTGCGATATCTACCGCCCCGCTGCTATTGACCAGCTGCAGGTGGTGGGCAAACAGGCCGGTGCGCCGGTGTTCACCCTGCCCGGCGCAAAGCCGCCGGAGATCGCCCGCAAGGCGCTGGCCCACGCCAAGGATTACGGCAACGACATCGTGATCCTGGATACCGCCGGTCGTCTGCAGATCGATGAGCAGATGATGCAGGAGGCCGTGGACATCAAGAAGGCCGTCAAGCCCGATCAGGTGCTGATGGTCGTCGATGCCATGACCGGCCAGGATATCGTCAACGTCGTCTCGACCTTCGCCGAGCGCACCGACTTTGACGGCGTGATCATCTCCAAGCTCGACGGCGATGCCCGTGGCGGCGGCGCGCTTTCCGTGCGCCAGGTGACCGGCAAGCCCATCAAGTTCGTGAGCATGGGCGAGAAGCCCGATTCGCTGGAGCCGTTCTATCCCGACCGAATGGCCAAGCGAATCTTGGGCATGGGCGATGTTGTCGGCATCATCGAGAAGGCCCAGGAGGCGGCCGACGCCGAGCAGCTCGAGGCTGCCGAGCGTATGCTGCGCGAGGGCTTTACCATGAACGACATGCTCGACCAGATGAAGGCTGTCAAGAAGATGGGCGGCATGAAGGGCATCCTGGGTATGCTCCCCGGCGGCCAGCGCGCGCTCAACCAGATGGGCGGCAATTTGGACGAGGGCATCTTCGACAAGAACGAGGCCATCATCATGTCGATGACCAAGGAGGAGCGCCTGCGTCCCTCTATCATCAACGGCCAGCGTCGCGCGCGTATCGCCAAGGGCGCTGGCGTGACTCCCACTGAGGTCAATAGCCTTATGAAGCAGTGGGGCGAGATGAACAAGATGATGGGCCGCATGCGCTCGATGGCCAATCAGGCACAGGCCGGTGGCAAGAAGGGCAAGAAGGGTAAGAAGGGCAAAAAGATGCGCATGCCCAATATTCCCGGTCTGGATGCCATGGGCCTGGGCGGCATGGGCGGCCTGGGAATGGGCGGTCCTAAGTCCGATATGGACCTGCTGCGCCAGATGGAAGCGCAGATGCGCAATAAGAAGTAACGACTGGTTGAGTCGTGTATGGCGTAGGCCGCCTGGATGGTACTACAGGCGGCCTACGCCGTTTGTTCGCAGGTTGTCGCACGCGCGGAAGCGTGTTGACGTCGAGGTGCTTGCCGCTAGTGGCAGCTGCAGCCCTCATGTCCGTCGTGGTCGTGATGGCCGTGGCAGCCGCAGGACTCGCCATGCTCATGGGTGTGCTCGTGGTCATGACCATGGCAGTCGCAGGTGGCCTCGCCGGTCTGAGCGAGCGTGCCTGCAATGAGGGCCTCGACGCAGGCGTCGCAGCTGCCCTGGGCGCCCGCATAGACCGTGATGCCGGCCTGGGTGAGCGCGTTGATGGCCCCGCCGCCGATACCGCCGCAGATGAGCGTGTCAACGCCACCGTTGGTAAGCAGGCCCACCAATGCGCCGTGACCGGTGCCGCCGGTGCCTACGACCTGCTCGTTTAGCACCTTGCCATCCTGGATGTCGTAGATCTTGAACTGCTCGCTGCGGCCAAAGTGCATAAAGATGTTGCCGTTGTCGTACGTCGTTGCCACCCTCATGGTGCCGACCTCCTTTGCTGGCCATGCGGCCGTTGTCGTGGTGATGGGGGAGTATGCGATATTGCCGCCCTCGATACTGAGCGCTCGCCCGTTGACCAGCGCGTTTGCCACCTTACGATGCGCTCGGCTGCAAATAGCCGCCACCGTGGCGCGCGCGATGCCCATCTGCTGTGCGACTGCCTCTTGGTTAAGGCCTTCCAGGTCGCACAGGCGCAGCACCTCGAGTTCGTCGATCGTCATGTCGATGGCGTCTCCACTGGCAAGGCCGTCGGGGGTAAAGCCGCGATATTCGGGGATGATCCCAACGCGGCGTAATTTTTCTCGTCTTCCTGCCATGCACTCTCCAAATCTGACATATGTCAACAATAGAATAGCGAACGTGCGGATTTGCGCAAGTAATTCCTGGCATATGTCAGAAAATGAGGGGTTATGTTTGGGCTGTGGGGCCGCGTGCGCCTGGGCTACAATAAAAATCGCTTATAGACGACTGACAGGAGGGTCAATGAGCAAGGCTGATCAACAGTTTGTAACCATGTGCCGCGATATCTTGGACCATGGCACCACCACCGAGGGCCAAAAGGTCCGTCCGGTGTGGGAGGACGGCACCCCTGCCTATACCATTAAAAACTTTGGCGTTACGGCGCGCTACGACCTGCGCGAGGAGTTCCCTGCGCTCACCCTGCGCCGCACGGCCCTCAAATCTGCCATGGACGAGATCCTGTGGATATATCAGAAGAAGTCCAATAACGTGCATGACCTCAACAGCCATATTTGGGATGAGTGGGCTGACGAGACCGGCTCTATCGGCAAGGCCTACGGGTACCAGATTGGCCAGAAGAGCCATTATCCCGAGGGCGATTTCGACCAGATGGACCGTGTGCTGTACGACCTTAAGCATACGCCGTACAGCCGCCGCATTATGACGAACACCTATGTGTTTAGCGACCTGTCCGAGATGCACCTGTACCCGTGCGCGTACAGCGTGACCTATAACGTCACGCAGCGCCCGCAGGACGATAAGCCTACACTCAACATGATTCTCAACCAGCGCAGCCAGGACATTTTGGCCGCGAACAACTGGAACGTGTGCCAGTACGCCATTTTGCTGATGATGGTCGCGCAGTCGGTCGATATGATTCCCGGCGAGCTGCTGCATGTGATCGCCGACGCCCATATCTACGACCGTCATGTCGATATCGTCCGCGAGCTTATCGAGCGTCCGCAGTTTGCGGCGCCTAAGGTAACGCTTAACCCCGACGTGCACGATTTCTATGCGTTTACGACCGACGACCTGATCGTGGAGGGCTATGAGCACGGCCCGCAGGTCAAGAACATTCCCATTGCGGTGTAGGTGGTGCTCATGACGTGTAAGCTATCTGCTATCGTTGCCGTGTGTGACGATTGGGGCATTGGGTGCGAGGGCGACATGGTGGTGTCCAATCGCGCCGACATGCGCCATTTTGTGGCCTGCACCAAGGGCTGCCCGGTCATCATGGGGCGCAAGACGCTGCTGAGTTTTCCCGGTGGGCGTCCACTCAAGAACCGTCGCAATATCGTGCTTACCCGCGACGAGGATTTTGCTGTCGAGGGCGTCGACGTGGTGCATAGCATCGACGAGGCGCTCGCCGCGGTTGCCGATGAGCCCGTTGCTTGGGTGATCGGTGGCGGCGAGGTGTATCGGCAGTTTTTGCCGTATTGCGCCGAGGCCGAGGTCACGCACAACCATTGCACTCATGCCGTGGACACGTACTTTCCCGATTTGGACGCCGATCCCGCGTGGGAGATTGCGTGGCGTGGCGGTGTTGCCACGATTGCCTCGGGCGAGGGCGACGAGGGTGTCGATTATGAGTTCGTGACGTATCGTCGCGTTGAGGCGTAAATCGTCTGGCGTGAACGGTATCATCGGGTTGATTGAATGCATGGGGCGGCGCTTAGCGTCGCCTCGTTTGGTATAGATGTGCTGTAAAGAAGGGTGCGGGCAGGCTGCTATGACTGATGCCGTTGAGGTTCTGCGAATTGATTCGCTCGAGGACGAGCGGCTCGATGCCTACGTGCGACTGACCGAGCGTGAGCTGCGCTGCGTGCTAGAGCCGCAAAAGGGCATCTTTATCGCCGAGAGTGCCAAGGTTATTGAGCGCGCGGTGCGTGCCGGATACGAGCCGGTGAGCTTTCTTTTGGGCGAACGCTGGCTCGACCAGATGATGCCGCTGCTTGACCAGCTTGTCGTGCGCGAGGGAGCGGGTCCGGTTCCCGTGTTCGTGGCCTCCATGGAGCTCATGGAGCAGTTGACGGGCTTTAACGTGACGCGCGGCGCGCTGGCGGCGTTCCGTCGCCCGCGTCAGATTCCGGTTGATGAGTTCTTGGGTGGCGTCGTCGAGGCGGCGGGGAATCGTCCGGTGCGCGTGTGCGTGCTTGAGGGTATTGTCGATCACACCAATGTTGGCGCGATTTTCCGCTCGGCTGCCGCATTGAACGTTGACGGTATTTTGGTCAGCCCGACGTGCTGCGACCCGCTGTACCGTCGCTCGGCCCGCGTGAGCATGGGCACGGTGTTTCAGGTGCCGTGGACGCGTATTGGCAGCGAGGCTCGTGTGTGGCCGCATGATGGCCTGGCGGTACTGCACGATGCCGGTTTTTCGTGTGCCGCTATGGCGTTGACGGACGATTCCGTATCGCTGGACGATCCCGTGCTGCAGGAGATTGACCGCTTGGCAATCTTTATGGGTACCGAGGGTGCCGGCTTGGGCGCCAAGACCATCGCGGGCTGCGACCGGGCCGTGCGCATTCCGATGGCGCACGGGGTCGATTCACTCAACGTTGCCGCGGCGAGCGCCGTCGCCTTTTGGCAGCTGTGCCCGCACGTGAGCAACGAGTATCACTACCAGCCGGGGCTGTATCACTAGGCAGATAGTTTGCACCGGGCTCTGACTCGGGGTGTTTCGGTCGACGTCGGTCGGTGCTAAGCTGCTATTAGCTTAGGTCTTTAATTACTGTTTTGTCGGTTGACGTACGCTTTTGGGGAGGGCGTGTGGCTAAGAAATCTACTGCTATCGATGTAACGCAGGGTGTTATTTGGCAGCAGCTGCTTTCGCTGTGCGTTCCCATCTTTTTTAGTTCGTTTTTTCAGCAGGCCTACACGCTTATCGGTACCTATATCGTCGGTCAGTTTGGCGGCAAGCTCGCGCTAGGTGGCATTCAAGCTACTATGGTGCTCACCGAGCTCTGCATTGGCTTTTGCGTTGGCGTCGGCGCCGGCTGCGCGGTCATTACCGGTCAGTATTTTGGTCAGCACGATGATGAGCGACTGAGCCGTTCGGTCCATACGGCCATGACGCTCGCGCTGGTGGGCGGTATCGTTTTCTCGATTCTTGGCATAGTGTTCGTTGAGCCCATGCTGGTACTTATGAACACTCCGCATGAACTTTTGGCCGAGGGCGTGGCCTATGCTCGTTGCTATTTTGCCGCCATGGTTGCGGCGCTGCTGCTCAATATGGGAACGGCACTGCTGCGCGCCGTGGGCGACACGCGCGGGCCTGCTGTGATCATCGCTTCCGGCTGCCTTGTTAATGCGGTGCTGGATGTCATCTTTGTTGCCGTGCTTCATATGGAGGCGCTGGGCTGCGGCATCGCGGTGGCGCTGACCATTTGCTCCAACGCCACGATGATCGTGATTCGCATGATGCACGCACCGGGTGCGTGGCGGCTTTCGCTGTCCAAACTCGGCATTGATCCTGGCATTTGTAAGAGCATGATCTCGTGTGGTCTGCCGCTTGGCTTTCAGTCTGCTGCGTATTCGATTTCCAACGTTTTGATTCAGGTGTCGGTCAACTCGTTTGGTGCCGATGTCACCACGGCGTGGGGTCTTTCGGGCCGCTTAGATGGCATTGTCTGGATGGTTACCGAGGCGCTCGGCGTGTCGATCACCACGTTCTCGGCACAGAACTTTGGTGCGCGCAACTACGAGCGCATGCGCAAGGGCTACCATACGTCGCTCGTGCTGTCGTTTATGCTCATTGGTGGCCTGTCTGCCGTGCTGCTGGTGTTCTCGGGTCCGTTGTCGCGTCTGTTTGTCGACGATGCTTCGATTTCGGCGTACACCACGACGATTCTTCATTTTATCGCGCCGTTCTACGCGATCTTCTCGATTATCGAAAACGCGTCGGGCTCCATTCGCGGTGCCGGCGTTAGCTTGCAGCCCATGCTGCTCACGATTTTTGGCACTGTCGTGCTCAGGGTGATCTGGGTGTTTGCGATTATGCCGTTCGATCCGTCGCTTGAGCACCTGCTGCTGGTTTACCCTGTAACTTGGCTCATCACGGCCACGATGTTTACCATCTACCACCACAGCGGCAACTGGCTCGGCCGCGCCACTGCCAAATGATCCCTTGGGGACGGAGGAAAACGGATCATTGCTCTCCGTCGTGATGTCGATGATCCGTTTTCCTCCGTCCCCTTCGGATCAATTAGTATTCGATGCCTTGGCGGGCCAGGAGGCCTTCGTCGAAGTAGTGTTTGACGGGGCGCATTTCGGTGACCAGGTCAGCAAGGTCGGCGAGTGGCAGCAAGCCGCGGCCGGTCAGTATGAGCTCTGTGGTGTCGGGTTTCATCGCGATCAGTTGCCCGTATAGATTTGAACCTTGCCGACTTCCAGTGATGCCATCTCTGTCCTTTCGTGCCCGGCGTCGGTTTATCGCCGTCCCGGTTGGGTATTCTAGATAGCATTATCAACCCCAGTAGATGGAGTTCAAGCAGATGGAGATGGATGACAACAAACGTAGACGGAATATGATCCTCTACGTGCTCATCGCCTTCGTCGTCTACCTCGTGCTCTCGACCGTTCTGTTCCCTAACATCGGTCACACGCAGCAGATTACGAAGACCGATTACTCGACGTTTGTCAAAGCGCTCGATAAGAAGAGTGTCGACAAGGTCGAGTACAACACGGACGATTACTCGATTTATTACACCAAGAAGGGCGAGGACGAGAACATCGCCTATAAGACGACCGGTGTGCCGAACGATGCGGGCTTTACCGATCGCGTGCTTGAGTCTGGCGCTTCGCTGGAGTCGGTCGTTCCCGATAAAAACTCGGGTTTGATGACCTACTACCTGCTCACCCTTATTCTTCCCATGGCGATTTTCTTCCTCATCGGTTGGTGGCTCAACCGCCGCATGAAGAAGGCCATGGGTGATGACGGTCCTTCGATGAACTTTGGCGGCGGTGGCTTTGGCGGCGGTGGACTGGGTAAGTCCGGCGCGCGCGTGATCGCCTCCAAGGACGTGGGCGTGACCTTTAAGGATGTCGCCGGCCAGGAAGAGGCAAAGGAGTCCCTCAAGGAGGTCGTCGACTTTCTGGAGAAGCCGCAGCGCTACGAGGAAATCGGCGCAAAGCTGCCGCGCGGTGCTCTCCTTGTCGGCCCTCCGGGTACCGGTAAAACCCTGCTTGCCAAGGCTGTTGCCGGCGAGGCCGGTGTTCCGTTCTTTAGCATTTCGGGTTCTGAGTTCGTCGAGATGTTCGTCGGCCGTGGCGCCGCCAAGGTGCGCGACCTGTTCAAGCAGGCCAAGGAGAAAGCGCCCTGCATCGTATTTATTGATGAGATCGATGCCATTGGCCAAAAGCGCAGCGGCGGCCAGTACGGCGGTAACGATGAGCGCGAGCAGACCCTGAACCAGCTGCTTACCGAGATGGACGGCTTTGAGGGCAACACTGGCGTCATTATTCTGGCGGCTACCAACCGCCCGGATTCCCTTGACCCTGCCCTGACCCGCCCCGGCCGCTTTGACCGCCGGGTGCCCGTGGAGCTGCCCGACCTCAAGGGCCGCGAGGAGATCCTGAAGGTCCACGCTAAGAAGGTCGCGCTGGCCCCGGGCATCGACTTTACCACCGTGGCCCGGATGGCCTCCGGCGCGTCCGGTGCCGAGCTGGCCAACATCGTCAACGAGGCCGCGCTGCGGGCCGTCCGTGCAGGCCGCAAGAGCGTGACCCAATCCGACCTGGAGGAGAGCATCGAGGTGGTCATTGCAGGCTACCAGAAGAAGAACTCCATCCTGACCGACCACGAAAAGTGCATCGTAGCCTACCACGAGATCGGCCATGCCCTTGTGGCAGCCAAGCAGTCTAACTCTGCCCCGGTGCAGAAGATCACCATCATCCCCCGCACCTCGGGTGCTCTGGGTTACACCATGCAGGTGGACGAGGGCAACCACTACCTGATGAACAAGGAGGAGCTGGAAAACAAGATTGCCACCCTCACCGGCGGACGTGCCGCCGAGGAAGTTGTGTTCCACTCCATCACCACCGGCGCTTCCAATGATATCGAACAGGCCACCAAGCTGGCCCGCGCCATGCTGACCCGCTACGGCATGAGCGATGAGTTTGACATGGTGGCACTCGAGACTATCAACAACCAGTATCTGGGCGGCGACACTTCCCTTGCCTGCTCTGCCCAGACCCAGTGCGAGATCGACCAGAAGGTAGTGGAGCTGGTCAAGGCCCAGCACGCCAAGGCTGTGCAGATCCTGACCGACAACCGCGCAAAGCTGGATGAGCTGGCCCAGTATCTGTACCAGAAGGAGACCATCACCGGCGACGAATTCATGGAGATTCTGAACCGGGAGGATTAAACCCCACCGTCAATGCTTCGCATTGCCAGAGCCATGCGAGTTCTCCTTTCTGCCAAGAGCCCCACGATCAAGGGTAGCAGCCACAACCACAAAAATTTCCTTTCCCCTGCAATAATCATGCCGCCCGTTCCGTATTCATTACAGAACGGGCGGTTTTTCGTCCATAGTACAGGAGGTATATTTCTTATGAAGATTCTGAATACAATGCTGGGCCGTCAGGCCATTGCCGCAGCCCTGGTGCTGTCCCTTGCCATCCCCATGAGCGTCGGCGCATTTGCCGAGGAGCCTGCCGCTGCGGCTGCCGCCGATGACACCGTTGTTGCAGGCTACCTGCCCCCGCAGGACGAAAGCGTGATGCTTCAGGGCGAGATCGCGCTGCACAGCGGCGACATTGCCGTGGGCGAGACCGATCCCGCCTACGGCGGCTACGGCGCACCGGAGGGTGACCCCATTCAGGGTGACATCATGCTGATCTCCGCTGACGAGGCAAAGACCACCGAAGCCCGGTACACCGTCAAGGGCCTGCTGGGCCGTCAGGTCCTTTACACCGCCCGGCAGGAGGGCCGCGTCCTGACGCTGGACGTGCCGGACTGCGCCGCCACCTTCCGCACCACCATTCAGGACATGAAGACCCTGATGGATCAGGGCGTGTCCACGCTGGTGCTCACCACGGAGAAGGGTTCCACCACCCTGAACCTTTCCCTGCTGTGTGAGGGCCAGAGCGACACCCAGCGGGTGGTGCTGCGGCAGCTGGGCGGCAGCACTTTCCTGACGGTCGGCCTGCGCTGCCGCCGCGACCTCATCGTGGGCCGCTGAGTGGGGTGTGTTCCCCTTTCCTGAAGCTTAACAGAAACACAGCAGGAGCGCTCTGCCGGTATGACCCGGTGGGGCGCTCCTGCTGTGTTTGGGATATATCAGAGGATGTCAAATTTTACTGCGCGTTCTGCTTGAGGTCCTGTGCCTTCTTCCAAGCACGCAACACGCTGATCTTGGTAACCATGTTGTCCGGATAGAACTTCACCTGTTCAGGGGGCAGCTCTGTATCCTGATCGTTCAGGTCAGGCATGAGGTCGTGCTCCATGGCCCAGCGGGCAGCATGCTGCAGATCCATATCCTGCTCTTCCTGGCCAACATCGGGGTAGAGGATCTCAGATTCCGGCATAGGCTTGCCTGCATCCTCCCACAGCATCATTGCAAGAGCACTGCGGTTGCTGGGGAAGTAAGGCAGACCCCACATCTTGCCCACAAGATCGGTGCCCAGCGTGTAGCCGACCAGTGCGCCGCCAGCCACAACAGCCGTACCGACAATGATGGGGCCAACAACATCAGAACCATCCTCAATGTCAGCGCTGCGGTACTGTGCAGCCACATCCACATCGTCATTCATGGTAAAGGTAATGGACTCTGCTTTGTAATCCTGATCCAGCGGCAGTTCGCCGGTAGACCAGAGATCAAACACCATACCCTCGGGAACCTTCGTCTGGTCCAGCGTCACGGTGACCTCTGCACCATCCGGCACAAGGCAGGTCTGCTTGCCGCTGGTCTCATCGATGCTGGGTTCCAGTGTGTCGGTCACATCAATGTCGCCGTTTTTCACAGCAAAGGTGCCGCCGGTCACGGTCAGGGTATGATTGACGACAGGCTCATCCTTCTTCCACTGTGCCGTAAACACTTCATCACCCGTCAGGACAAGCTCACTCTCAGCTTTATAGAGCTTACCTTTAAGGCTCAGCCATCCAGCAAACTGGTAGCCTTCTCGTGTGGGAGCCGCTGCAAGCGTCACGCTCTCATTTTCATGGTAGAAAGCATCGTTGTAGTTGGCAGTTTCGTCACCAACGCCTTCATTCAGGTTGTACTGGAGACGGTACACACTGGCAGTTTCCTGATGTTTTTCCAACTCCCGGTGGCAGTAGTTGCAGGTCTTCGTTACATCCCGCCACTCATTTCGTGCATCGATCGTTTTCCACTCCGAATAGGTGGTGGTAAAGGCTTTGTCATGCTCACCATCGGTATAGGAGTGTGTCTGCATCTCGCCGTTTGTCCAGACCAGCTCACCGTTCAGATGTACATCTGTTTTACCCTTGTTGTTAGTAGCTGCTTTACCGCCATAGCCAAACATCTGCGAACAGGTCGTTTTATCCCGGGCTGCAGTAATGGTCTTCGGATCATTGATATTGATGATGTACTTATAGCTGCCCATGTTGCTGTCGTTGATGTTCAGCGCAGTTTTATTGTTACTGAACATTGATACATAGGACTGGAAGTTGGAATTCACGGTGCAGTTGTTAAAGTTAACCGTAATGTTATGACTTCCTGCACTGTAATCCGTGTAAACATTGATTACTTTTCCGTTCGCATTAAAGGTGCAGGTATCAAATGTCATGGTCGGGGAGCTATACGTCCAGAGTGCATATCGTCCATCTGGAGCATTGAAGGTCGTATTAGTGAACGCTGCACTTTTATAACCCCAGTAGAAGGTCTAGCCGTTGATGACGCAGTTTTCTACCACTGTATTGTCAATACGGATGAAGCCCAGATAATCTTTATCACCGGAGCGAAGCGTCATATTTTTGAAGGTGACTGTTCCGGCAC